>Ga0315282_10000953_pt1 | contig 56445 bp, 52 predicted proteins | sample YL17G07_20_MG_FD_203693 | JGI IMG/M metagenome (GOLD analysis project Ga0315282, IMG submission 203693) | Sediment microbial communities from Yellowstone Lake, YNP, Wyoming, USA - YL17G07_20 | ecosystem: Environmental > Aquatic > Freshwater > Lake > Sediment | place: USA: Wyoming | collected...
CACCTGATCGGCAAGGACTTCACGCCGCCCTTCCGCCTGCGCCGGATCGTCGAGCTCATCACCGCGACCGAGACGCACACGCGCGACACCTTCACGGCGATCCACGCTGACACGGTCTCGCTCTCGACCCGCGAGGTCCTACCCCTCCTACTCGAGGTCGAGCCGGCGACCGATCGACAGAGGCTGGCCCTCGGCCTGCTCGTGGCCTGGAACGGCGACCTCGCTGCGGACTCGGCAGCCGCGGCCGTCTTCCAGGTCTGGTCCAGACACCTCGCCGAGCAGGTCTTGAGGCCGAAGCTCGGCGACGAGCTCTTCGACCACTACTACGCGCGCCGGGACTCCTCGAACGCTTTCGGATCGCAGGTGCTGCCGAACCTCCTCGCGAACCCGACCGCCAGATGGTTCGGCGCGAACGGAACGGCGGCGCGCGACGATGTGCTCCGCCGTGCGCTCGACGCCGCGCTCGACGAGCTCACCGCGACGCTCGGCCAGGACACGACGGGCTGGCGCTGGGGAGCGCTCCACAGGGTGGTGTTCGCGCACCCGCTGGCGATGATCAGCGACCTCACCGAGCTCTTCACCGGAGGCGTGATCGAGAAGGGCGGCGACGAGACCACGATCGATGCGGGCGGGTTCGCGCCCGGCGAGGACTACGGCGCCGCGGTGGTGTCCTCGTGGAGGCAGATCGTCGACCTATCGGATCCGGACGTGGCCGTTGGCACCCACACGACCGGACAGTCGGGCCACCCGGCGTCGCCCCACTGGAACGACCTCGTGCCGCTCTGGGCGAAGGGCGAGCACCACCCGATGCCGTTCACGCGCGGCGCCGTCGAGGCCGCCGCCGTGAGCGCGATGACCCTGCGGCCGCGGTAACATCCCGGCGCCATGCCCAAGTCCCGAGGCCGCCAGAAGCAGACCCGGCGCCCGTACGTTCCCCGGCCCGAGAAGAAGAAGAGGAAGCCGAGCCCCCGCTGGTACGGCTGGTTCGTGCTCGCCGTCTTCGCGGCCGGGGTCGCCGTCATCGTCCTCAACTACATGGGCCTCATGCCCGGCACCCAGCAGGTGTGGCTCTGGGTCGGCCTCGCGCTCATCGCAGCGGGCTTCGGCCTGACCACGCAGCTCCGGTGAGGCCCCGGCTCACACGCCCGCCCGTTTGCCACAGGCGCTTCCACAGGTGTGGGTAATCACACGGCTGTCATTCGGCCAGATCGACCCAGCGCGCGCCCTGTGGGAAACGTGTGGATAGCCCCCCGCTCCCACGGCTGGGCGCGCTGTGGACCATCGTCCGTCCGGGCCGGCTCTCGGGGCGCGCGCCCCTAGGATGAGTGGCATGCGGCGCTTCCTCGTACTCGTCGCGGCCGCCTCCGCCGTGCTGGCCACCGCGACCCCGGTCTCGGCCGCAGACGTCGGCGTGACGATCACCGCCCCTACGGCCGGCGCCGTCGTCTCGGGGATCGTCTCGGTAGCCGCCTCGACGACCGGCACCGTCATCTCCGTCGCGTTCGACCTGTCGACGGACGCCGACGCAACGTGGGCGCCGATCGCGACTGACACCACGCCAGCCGACGGTTGGACCGCCACCTGGGACACGGCCGGGTTCTCGGGTCCGGCCGCGCTCCGCGCGACGGCGACGGCCGACGCGAGCGTCGCCATCGCCACGGTCGACGTCGTGGTCGACAACACGCTCCCCACGATCACAGCGACCGCGTCGCCGCCGGCTTTCAGCCCGAATGGCGACGGTGCGAAGGATCAGACGACGATCACCGTCGGCCTCTACGAGCCGGCGAGCCTGACCGCGGAGGTCCTCGCCCTCGACGGAAGCGTGGTCCGCTCGCTCGTGTCGGAGGCTCCGGTGCAGGCCGGGGAGACGGACCTGCCGTGGGACGGAACGAACGGCCGTGGGCAAGCCGTCACCGACGGCCCATATACCGTGCGGATCGAAGCGGTCGATGCGCTCTCGGACGGCTCGACCGCCAGCGTCCCCGTCATCGTCGACACCCGCCGACCCGGCTTCCGCTGGCGCGGCGCCTCCCCCGAGCCCATCACGCGGATCGGTCGCGTCACGTTCGCGTTCCGAGCCTCCGACCGGGCGACCGAACTCGCGGTCTCATTCTCGATCGCCGACACCCTCGGCCGCCGCGTGGGCGGTCGGTCCCGGCCGCTTCCCTCCGGCAGCGCTTCCACGCTGTCGTGGAACGCGAGGCACGAGAACGGCGACCCCGTGGATCCGGGTCTGTACCACGTCACGTTCTCGGTCACCGACGACGCGGGGAACGCCCGGGTCACGCGTCCCTTCCCGTTCCGCGATCATCGTCCCGTCACGACACGGGTATGGCGACGCGTCGACGGCGCGGGGAAGCGAGTCGCGCTCACGTTCGATGACTGCTACGACACAGCGGCGTGGGCACGCATCCTCGACACGCTGGAGGCGAAACACGTCGAGGCGAGCTTCTTCTGTACCGGCATCTACGTCGCCGGTCATCCCGTCTTGGCGAGGCGCACGATCGAGGGAGGCAACTCCGTCGGGTCCCACGGCTGGGACCACGCGTCCCTCACCACCCTTCCCTACGACGAGGTCCGCTCACGTCTCGTCCGAGACCAGGCGGCATGGTGGAAGACCGCGAGTACCACCCCGGCGCCGTTCTTCCGGCCCCCGGGCGGTGCGACGAGCACGACGGTCCTTCAGGCGGCCGGCAGCGCCGGCTACCTGCGCACCGTCATCTGGGACGTCGACCCGCGGGACTGGTCGCTGCCGGGATCATCCGTGATCCGGGAGCGCGTGCTCTCGGCCGCCCGGCGAGGGAGCATCGTCGTGCTCCACGCGCTCGACCAGACCGCAGCGGCGCTGTCGGGGATCATCGACGGGCTCCGCGCCCGGGGCCTCGAGCCCGTGTCGCTGGTCCGGCTCTTCGCGGCCGTCGGGTAGCGCGCCAGGTCCACAGCGTCGGGACGCCCATTTGTACTGAAAGTCCATCCGACCTGCCCGGATAGGACCTTCCGGCCTCCCCCCGCAGACGGCACCGGTCTGTAACGTTCCTTTCGTCCTGTACAGATCCCAGCGGAGGGAAACGATGAGCGACTACGTCAGCGGGCTGATGGCAGACGTGAAGGCCAAGAACCCGGGTGAGCCTGAGTTCCACCAGGCCGTCCAGGAGGTGGCCGAGTCCCTGGAGCTCGTGCTCGACCGCCACCCCGAGTACCGCAAGGCCAAGATCCTCGAGCGCCTCATCGAGCCCGAGCGCGTGATCCTGTTCCGCGTTCCGTGGGTCGACGACAAGGGCGAGATCCAGATCAACAAGGGCTACCGCGTCGAGATGAACAGCGCGATCGGCCCGTACAAGGGCGGCCTCCGCTTCCACCCGACCGTGTACCTCGGCATGCTGAAGTTCCTCGCCTTCGAGCAGGTCCTGAAGAACGCCCTGACCACACTCCCGATGGGCGGTGGCAAGGGCGGCGCGAACTTCGACCCGAAGGGCAAGAGCGACGCTGAGGTGATGCGCTTCTGCCAGTCGTTCATGACGGAGCTGCAGCGCCACATCGGTCAGTTCACCGACGTCCCCGCAGGCGACATCGGCGTCGGCGGTCGTGAGATCGGCTTCCTGTTCGGTCAGTACAAGCGCATCCGCAACGAGTTCACCGGTGTCCTCACCGGCAAGGGCCTCGAGTGGGGCGGCTCACTCATCCGTCCCGAGGCAACCGGCTACGGCGCCGTGTACTTCGCCCAGGAGATGCTCAGCACACGCGACGACAGCCTCGACGGCAAGACGTGTCTCGTGTCGGGCAGCGGCAACGTCGCCCAGTACGCCACCGAGAAGATCCTCGACCTCGGCGGCAAGCCAGTGACGCTCTCCGACTCCGGCGGCGTCATCCACGACCCCAACGGCATCGACCGCGAGAAGCTCGCTTTCGTCATGGAGCTCAAGAACGTGAAGCGCGGCAGGATCAAGGAGTGCGCCGACAGATCCAAGGGCGTCGAGTTCATCCCGACCGACCCGAAAGCCGACCACAACCCGCTATGGGACATCAAGGCTGAGTGCGCTTTCCCGAGCGCGACGCAGAACGAGATCAACGCCAAGGACGCCGCCAACCTCCTGAAGAACGGCGTCTACGTGGTCTCCGAGGGCGCCAACATGCCGACGGTCCCCGAAGGCGTCGAGCAGTTCATCAAGGCCGGCATCCTCTACGGCCCCGGCAAAGCTGCCAACGCCGGCGGTGTCGCCACCTCGGGCCTCGAGATGTCCCAGAACAGCCTGCGCCTCGCGTGGACCCGCGAGGAGGTCGACGCCCGCCTCCACGGGATCATGAAGGCGATCCACAAGCAAGCTCGTGACACCGCCGAGGAGTACGGGGCGCCCGGCAACTACGTCAACGGAGCGAACATCGCCGGTTTCGTCAAGGTCGCCGAAGCGATGCTCGACCAGGGCGTGGTCTGATCTCGGCCGGTCTCACGTAAGCCGGATGCGGCGGCGCAGGAAGTCGAGAACGGCCCGCCACTGACGGACCTCCTCGTCCACCACGAACGAGGAGTGGCCGGTGCCGTACGTGTAGACCTCGACCTCACCCCCGCGGGCGCGGTACGCGTCGACCCAGTTGAAGGCCTGCCGAGGCGGGCAACGGGTGTCGTGCTCGCCGATCAACACGAGCGCTGGAGCCTTCACGTGGTCGATGTATGTGATCGGGGAGCGCTCCCGCACGAACTCGGGGATATCGTGCACCGAGCCACCGAGCAGGGAGCGATCGTACGCCTGTAGCGACGGCGCCGACTCGTCGTAGGACTCCATGTAGTCGCCGACCGGAACGGCGGCGACGCCGGCGTTCCACCGCTGAGGTTGCAGCCCGAGCGCGAGGAGCGTGACGTAGCCGCCCCACGAAGCTCCGCCGACCACGGCGCGGTTCGGATCGGCGATGCCCCTCGCAACGAGGTCGTCCAAACCTGCGACGACGTCTTCGACCTCTGGGAACCCGACGTTCCCGATGATGTGATCGCGCCAACGGCGCCCGTACATCGTCGAGCCCCGGTAGTTCACCATCGCGACCACGAACCCGAGGTCGACGATCGCCTGCACGTCGGGCCACCACCGGTCCATGTAGAGCCAGCTCGGGCCGCCGTGCACCTTCATGTACACCGGGAACGGGCCCTCACCCTCCGGCGTCACGTAGAAACCGTGGACGCGATCGCCGGTGGGGTTCCTGAACGTCCACGACGTGAATGGGCGGGCCTCACGCAGGCCCGGCTCGTCGGGCGTGAGTAGCTCCTCGCCCCCGCCGTCCAGCAGCCGCGAGGCCCGGTGGCCCTGCGAGAGCCGGTACCAGACCTCGCCGTCGGGGCGCACGCGCATGCCGTGCGTCTCGCCGGGCTCGTGCGGGATCTCGGCCAGCTCACCGCTCGCGAGGTCGTAGCGGAACAGTTGATCCCGTCCGTCGTGGCAGTGAGCGAGCAGGAGCGCGGAGGCGTCCGGCCACCAATCGATCGGGAAGACGACCCCCGGCAGGTCGAGCGCGATGTCCCGCCGCTCGCCGGTCGCGACGTTCCAGATGGCGGGACGCTGCAGGTCCTCCCTCTCGTGCACGATCGCGAGCCGCTCGTCGCCGGGGATCGGCGACCACGCCATCGCGTTCAGCCCGTATCCTGGGCCGTCCGCCTGCTCGCCGACCACCCGGCCGGTCCGCGGGTCGAGCACCCGAAGGGCGCCGTGGATGTTGTCGCCATCCTGGGCGACCTGAACGCACAGGAGCGACTCGTCGGCCGAGAGGCCGCCGAGGTCGAACCCCTCCTGCTCGAGCTCGAATCCGCCGATCGTGATCATGTCGTCGTCGCGGTGGATCTCCTTCGCGGGACCGCCGCCCTCCGACACGAAGACCGCGAACCCGTCGCGATCGGCGAGTGCAGCCGCTGCGAACTCGCGACCGAGAGCCAGCCCCTCCGGCCATCCCGGCGGCGCTCCGGGGAGCAGCGGCGCGGCCTCGCCGCCCTCGAACGGCTGGGTGAGCCACAGACCCGACTCGTCGCCGCTCTCGTCGCGGAACCACACGACGCGCTCGCCGTCGGCCGTCACCGTGGCGTAGATCACACCCACCGGCTCGTCGGTCACCTTCCGACGCGTTCCCGAGACCCAGTCCCACGCGTAGGCCTGGAACGACCCACCCTCGTCGGAGGTCAGGACCAGATGGTCAGGGGCGTGGCGCGACCACGCCGGGAAGGTCAGGGTCGGAGCTCGGAACCTCTGTTCCCAGTCGGGTATCTCGTGAGCGCTCATGGCGCCGAGCCTATCAAGCGACGGTCGGCGCAGCGACGCTGTCCTCAGGGGACGAGCGTAACGGCCACCTGGGTCGAGTAGGGCGGTGCTGCGTCGGCGCCGCTCGGGACCGACACCACGACCGTCCCCCACTGTCTCGTCGGCGTGAAGAACGCGAGCTCCGCCTCGAACTTCCCACGGCATCCGGTCCCGCAGGACACGTCCACGCCCATCGCGGCGAGCATGCTCCCGCCGGCATCGAGGACCGCGACCGTGACGACACCGTCGGGAGACTCGGCCGTGCCCTGGATCCTCACCGGGCTCACGATCTCGTCACCGGCGAGCGGCGTCCGCAGAACGATCGGCCGCTCCCCGACGGTCGTTTCCGAGCCGGTGGGTGAGGACGTCGCCGTTCCGCTCCCCACGGTCGTGGCGGTGCCCGGTGCGCTCGGCGTCGGGCGGGGACTGTTCAGCACCTCGGAGGACTCCTCGATGCCCCGCGTGCACCCGCCGAGGACGAGCGCCACGAGCAGGACCGCGGACAGTGAGCGCGCGCGCATCAGCATCCATCATCGCATCGCCCGAACGCGGTAACGGCACGAGCGACGCACCATGCCCCCGGACCGGGGAGCGCCCGGACGGCGACTACCGCGTGGCTTCGCGGATCGCGCGCCACACCCGCTCGGGCGAGAGGGGCATATCCAGGTGGCGAATGCCGAGGTGCGAGAGCGCGTCGATCACCGCGTTCTGCACGGCCGGGACCGAACCGATCGTCGCGGACTCCCCGATACCCTTCGCTCCCAACGGGTTCAGCGGGGTCGGCGTCTCGGTGTGCGCCGTCACGTAGGTGGGGAGCTCGGCGGCCGACGGGACCGGGTAGCTCGCGAGGTTAGCGTTCAACGGCGTCCCGAGCTCGTCGTACTCGACGCCCTCGTACAACGCCTGCGCGATGCCCTGCGCGAGCCCGCCGTGAACCTGACCCTCGACGAGCATCGGGTTCAGGACCCGGCCGCAGTCGTCGACCGCGACGTGACTGACCGGCCGCGCCTCACCGGTCTCGAGGTCGACTTCCACGACAGCGACATGTGTCCCGAACGGGAACGTCGAGTCCTTCTGCTTGAACTTGCCCGACGCGGCGAGTCCCGGCTCCATGCCCTCCGGCAGGCGTGACGGATCGGCCGAAGCGGCCGCGAGTTCCCCCCAGGCGAGCGCCGTGTCCGGCATCCCCGCCACGCCGATCCGACCATCCTCACGGAGCGCCACGTCGCTCTCGGCGACCTCGAGCAGGTGCGCCACCAGGTGCCTCGCCTTCTCGAGAACACTCTCGCTCGCTTCCCAGACAGCGGAGCCGCCGATCTGGAGCGAGCGCGACCCGTAGGTGCCCTGCCCGCTCGGCACGACCCCGGTGTCGGAGTGGATCACGCGTACCTTCTCCATCGGAACGCCCAGGATCCCACTCGCGATCTGCGCGAACGCGGTCTCGTGTCCCTGTCCGTGCGGCGAGACACCGGTCAGCACCGTGACCGTGCCGTCGGCGTGCACCTCCACCCCGCCGAACTCGCTGGCGAAACCGCTCATCTCGACGTACGTGCTGAGCCCGATCCCGAGCTGCACCCGATCGCCGCGGGCGCGCCGCTCGGCCTGCTCCCTCCGCAGGTCCTCGTAGCCCGCGAGGCGCAGCGCCTCGTCGAGCGCAGGCTCGTAGTCACCGGTGTCGTACGTCGTGCCGGCCGCCGTCCGGTACGGGAACGCGTCCGGCGGGATCAGGTTGTGGCGCCGTAGCTCGGCCGCATCCATCCCCAGCTCGGCCGCGAGCAGATCCATCGCACGTTCGATCAGGGCGGTCGCCTCCGGCCGTCCGGCGCCGCGGTATGCCGCGATCGGCACCGCGTTCGTCACGACCGAACGACCGCGCGACGCGACCGCCGGGATGCGGTACGCACCGGCCAGCATCATCTTCGTCGTCGGCATGAGGAACGCGCCGATCGGGTACGCGCCCATGTCGGCCACGATGTCGGCGCGCAACCCCACGAGGGTCCCGTCGCGCTTCGCGCCGAGCTCCACCCACTGCACCTGGGCGCGGCCGTGCGTCATGTTCGTCATGCTCTCCGAGCGCGTCTCGGTCCAGCGGACCGGGCGCCCGAACCGCAGCGCCGCCGCCGCGCACACGAGGTACTCCGGGTAGACCTGCAGCTTCGCGCCGAACCCGCCGCCGACGTCCGGCGCGATCACGCGGATGTGATCCTTCCGCATGTCCAGCGCATCGCAGAGGTCGGCCCGTACGTCGAAAGGCACCTGGGTCGACACCCAGACACTCAGGCGACCGTCCGCTTCCGGCACGGCGGCGAAGACGTTCGGCTCCATCGGCACGGGTGCCAGGCGCTGGTTCAGGAACCGGCCGCGCACGACGACCTCCGAACCCGCGAGCACGTCATCGTCCCATCGGTCGGTGAACTCGTGCGCGAGGTTCGTCCCCGCATCGGGAAACAGGAGTGGGGCACCGTCCGCGAGCGCCGCGTCCACACCGACCACCACGTCGAGCGGCTCGTAGTCGACGCTCACGAGCTCCGCAGCATCCATCCCCTGCTCGGTCGTCTCGGCCAGCACGACGGCGATCGCCTCGCCGACGAAACGCACGGTGTCGGTGGCGAGCACCGGCCGCGAGAACGGACCGAACACGTTGCCCGACGGCGGCTGGTCGGCGAGCCCGAGAGCGATCCCCGTGAACACGGCTGCGACGCCCGGCATCCGGACGGCCGTGGACACGTCGACGCTCAGAACACGCGCGTGCGCCATCATGGATCGGACGAACACGGCCCTAAGGGCACCCTCCAGCGGGATGTCGTCGACGTATCGACCCCGGCCGGACAGGAAACGCGCGTCTTCCGTGCGAAGCACGGCATCACCGAACATGGACGAGCTCATGTCCCCCACTCTAGAGGAGCACGAGGGCGGCACGCACCGCGACGGCCGACCATTGACCGCAGCCCCGACCGGGCGCATGCTGAAGGCAGGTCCGCGGGAGGTGGTGGCGTGAACATCGGCCGTCCGCAGCGCGTGTGGGAGGTCCAGCCGGTGTCGCTCCCGGTCCCCGAAGTCCTACCGGACCCGGAGCCGGTCGCCACGCCGGACCCGGAGCCGGTGCCGGCCGAGCCAGCGGAGCCCGCACAGCAGGCCCCGCCCGCGCCGTAGGCGAGCGATCATGCTCGGCACGCTCGTCCGATCCGAGACCAACGTCCTTCCCGAGCCGATCGTCGCGTGGCGCGCGTGGACGCTGAGTGGGCGCCGGGACGGTACGAGCCTGCGCCTACGACCGATCTCGGGGAGCCCACGGCCGTGGCCGCCGCTGCAGCCGGCGCACGGCACCTGTCGGCGTCGGCGTCTCCACCCCGTTCCCGGGATGGACTGCACCTGCGGGCTGCACGCTACGCACGACCCCGATCCGCTTCGGCGCGCCCGCGATCCCGCCGTGGTCGGGACCACGGCGCTGTGGGGTCGCGTCGTCGAGCACGAGCACGGCTACCGCGGCGAGTTCGCCTACCCGCAACGGCTCCGCCTCGTGTGCCATCTTTGTTTCTGGCGCAAGGGGACCAACGGGGATCGGTGCACGGTCGTCGTCAGGCTCCGGGGCGGGAGGTTGGTGCCGCTCTGCGCCGAGCACCTCGAGCTCAGCCGGCGCTACGGGTACCCGATGCCTCGGCTCCTCCCGGCGCGGGACGTCGAACAGGCCCTCCGCTCGACCTACGGGGTCGACGCAGCGCCCTAGCTCTCGGACCCGCCCGACCCGGGGGTCCGGTGCCGAGCGGCGGCCGCGCGCGCCAGACGTTCGCGGAGCGACAGCCCGGCCTCATCGACCGGGGCCGGCTCCTCCGCGCCGTGTGCGGGCTCCTCGGCACCTTGTGCGGGCTCCTCGGCGGGGGCTCGCCCCGCCTCCCGAACCTCACGCCGGAGTCTGGCGAGCGGGGATACCGCGGCCGGTTCGGCCTCAGGCTCGGGGGCACGCTCGCCTCGTGGTTCGGCCTCGCCCGCCTCCAGCCTGCGCAGGCGCTCCTCGAGCTCCTTAGCCCGCTTCGTCGCCCGCATGAGCTCCACCTGCGTGTTGCCGAGGCGCTCCTCCGCATGGGCGAGATCCTCCACGCCGCGTCGGCGTTGATCCTCGAGCTCCCGAACGCGGGACTCGAACTCGGCGGCCTTCGCCGTCTGCTCCTCGGCGCGGCCTGCGCTCGCCCCCGCTTGCGCGACCTCAGCCTGCTTCGCGGCGAGCGCCTCCGTCAGCCGAGTCACCTCCGCTTGCGCTTCCCCGTGCGAAGCCCTCGTCTTCTCAAGCTCGGCGACGACGACCTTCCGAGCCTCCTCGGCCGCCTTGGCGGAAGCCTCGAGTGAGCCAACCTTCGCCTGGTGTTCGGCGGCCAGGGCCTCCACCTCCGCGACCCGGAGCGTCGCCTTCTCCGCCTCCTGCTTGGCCTTCTTGAGGTCGGCCGCGGCCTTCTTCTCCCGGCCCTCCTTGGTCTTGCTCGCCTCGGCCTCGAGAGCGGCTCGCGCGGCCTCGGCCTCCTTCGCTCGGATCTCAGCCTCGTTCGCGCGCTGCTCGGCCTCGTTCGCGCGCTGCTCGGCCTCCTTCGCGCGGGCCTCAGCCCGCGTCGCGCGTTCCTCCGCGCCGCGGACGGCCTCCTCGGCCTTCGTCGACGCCGCCTCGACGCTCGACACGTTCGCCTGGGCGAGCGCGAGATCCGCCTCCTTGGCGGCGAGGGCAGCTCTCAGGCGTTGGACCTCGGCCGCGGCACGCTCGCGCTCCTCCTCGCTCGTCTTCAGCCGCCCGGTGAGCTGCGCCGCCTCCAGCGCAGCCGAGGTCGTCGCCGCGGCACCGGCGGCGGCCACACCCGGCGTCGCCCCGGCGGCCACTTGCAGACGCCTGGACTCGCCCTCGAGGCGCCTGATCGTCTCCGCGGCTCGGTCGAGGTCGTGCTCGAGCATCTTGTTGGCCTGGAGGGTCTCGTGGAGCTGCCGCTCGCTCGTGGCCAGGTGCTCTTCCAACTGCCCCATCCGCTGCTCGGTTGCACGGACGCGTTCCGAAGCCTCCCCCCACCCCGCGGGCGCCGCTGCCGCTTCGCCGGCTGCTACACGCGCAGGCTTCACCAGGAGCGAGGCGCAGAAGAGGAGGAGGAACAGGACGGCGGCGCTTCCCAGCGCCCACTGCGCAGGCCGCCAGAACCGGTACGCCTCATCCGCGATCACCGAGTACCGCTGGTCGATCTGCGCGGCCGCTACCACGTCGACCCCACCGCCGAGGCGGAGCGGCACGAACGTCTCGTACAGCTTCTCGTTGGAGCCGGCCAGGCCGACCTTCGGCGCGACCCGGGCCTCGGTCAAGAGGCTCTCGGTCTTGCCCCGCACGGCCGACTCGATCTGCGCGTTCCCGAGTCCGACCGGCTGCCCGATCTCGTCGCGCTGATCGGAGGAGAAGATCAGCGTTCCGTCCGGCTGCCACAGGCGCAAACGCGCCACCCCGGGGTCGGAGAGGATGGCGCCCTGAACGGCGATGATGAGTTTCCGATAGTCCGCGCTCAGGATCGCCCCCTGGAGCTCCTCCGGCGTCAGGGCGTTCACCAAGACGGTGTTCGTGTAGTCGACGGCCTTGGACTGGGCGTCGGACTCGGCGCTTCGCAGGGCCCCGCTCGACAACGGGAACGACGCGGCGAGCAGTGCCGCAGTGACGAGCGTCAGCACGCCCCAGATGGGGCGGCTCCGACGCGCCCCGGTCACCTTCCGTATCCAGGTCATGGGCCAAAGCATACGCGCACCAGGTCAGCGCCCCGGGGAAGGGTGGAGACGAGCGGATTCGAACCGCCGACCTCCTGCGTGCAAAGCAGGCGCTCTACCGGCTGAGCTACGTCCCCTGCCGGAGGAGCCTACCGCGCCGCGCGGCCGCCGCCGCACAGCGCTCGACCCGGCTACTCGGCCGAGACCTCGAGGTCCGACTTCGCCGGCGCGGGGAGCGTCCCGGGCGCCGTCCAGAGCGGCTCCCCGTCCTTGTCGAGGAACTGCAGCACCGGAGTCCCCTCGGAGGTCAGCCCCATGATCGCGCGGAGCTCACCGTCCTTGTTCAGCAGACGAAGGATCGGAGAGCCCTCGGCCGCCAGGCCCAGCCGAGCCCGGACCTTTCCGTCCTCATCCTGCAAGGAGATCGTCGGAGAGCCTTGCTGCGCGAGGCTGTACACGAACCCCAGCTCACCGTCCTTGTTGCGGAGCGCAAGCGTCGGCGAGCCCTCGGTGCCCAGACCGAACTTCGCTCGGACCTTGCCGTTCCTGTCGACCATGGCCATGCTGGCCGACCCGTCCGAGAACAGCCCGAAGGTTGCACGCACCTTGCCCCCATCGTCCGCGATCGCGAGTCCCGCCGATCCATCGGGCTGGACCCCGAACCGAGCGCGCAGCTTCTCGTCGGACCCGTAGAACGAGACGAACGGCGAATCGTCGCTCGTCACGCCGAGACGGGCCCGGATGCGCCCCTCGCTGTCCTCGATCTCGATCTCCCCGGCGCGAACGACCCGTTTCCTCATCGTCCCGACCTCGCTCCGTGTGCGTATGCGCTTAGCATCGCCCGCGGGACCCTCTGCCGTAAAGGACCACGACGAGGAAAGCGCGAGGATTTCCGGCGAACCGGTGGTGGAAGCACTGCGCGGGTGCGCCGCGGGTGGGCGTCGGGGGAAGCGAGAACCGCCGGGCAAAGCGAGAGACCGCCGGGACCCGAAGGTTCCAGCGGCCTCTCACACTCGACTCTAGGGATGCTCGCGGGAGCGGTCAAGCCGGAAAGGCCGTTCTTGTCACTCTTTCTCGAGGCGCTCGATCCTGACCGTGCAGGCCTCGAGCCGGTCCGGGTGCGGTTCCACGCCGAGCCCGGGGCCGCTCGGCACCACCATCGTGCCGTCGGGGGCCATCACGTGCGGCTCCGTGATGTCGTCGGCGAAGTAGCGAGAGCTCGCGCTCGTGTCGCCCGGCAGTGTGAACCCGGGGAGCGCGCCGAGCGCGAGGTTCGCGGCGCGCCCGAGGCCGGTCTCGAGCATCCCGCCGCACCACACCGGCACGCCACGCTCTCGCGCCGCGTCGTGCACGCGCCTCGCCTCGAGCAGCCCACCCACCCGTCCTTGCTTGATGTTCACGATGCGGCAGGCGCCGAGCTCGATCGCGGCCCGAGCATCGGCCGCCGAGCGGATCGACTCGTCGAGGCAGATCGCCGTCCGCATCCGCCGCTGCAGCTCGGCGTGCTCGACCAGGTCCTCGTGGTGCAGCGGCTGCTCGATCATCAACAGCTCGAGGTCATCGAGCTCCTCGAACACGCGTATATCGTCCAGCGTGTACGCGGCGTTCGCGTCGACCGACAGCAGGATATCGGGGTGCGCCTCGCGAACCGCCGTCACACGCTCGACGTCCGTGCCCGGCTCGATCTTCAGCTTGATCCGGCGGTAGCCCTCGGCGAGGTAGCCATCGACCTGCTCGAGCAGCGCGCCGAGCGTCGACGTGATGCCGATCGAGACGCCGCATGCGACCCGGCCCTTGTCCGCACCCAGGTACGCGGCGAGCGACTCACCGCGTGCCCGAAGGTCCGCATCGAGGAACGCATCGATCAGCGTCGCCTTCGCCATCGGGTTGCCGCGCACACCGGAGAACACACGGTCCAGGTCCTCGGCGCTGACGCCCCCCGTGCGGAACAGCGCCGGCGCGAGGAAGTCCCGGATCACGAGCCAAGCACCCTCGTTGAACTCCTCAGAGAAACCGGGGTCGAACCCCGTCACACACTCGCCCCACCCAACGGCGTCATCGGTCTCGATCCGGGCAAGGATGCAGATCTTCTCGGTCTCCTCGCCGAAGCTCGTCCGGAACGGACGCACGAGCGGCAGAGCGACCAGACGGAGCTCGACCGCCCGAACCCTGGTCATGAGAGCACGTACGCCGAGTCGGAGGTGAACCCGGTCACGATGCGGCCCGTCGCGAAGCACTCGGCGATGACATCTCCCGCCACCTCGCGCCACCGTGTCGCGAGCGCCGGATCCCGTTCCCGCAGGTCCTGGTACTCGCGCGGGATCCGCACGAGCACCGGCCTTCCCGCCGGAGGCACCCCTCCCTCACGCAATACGGGAGCGCCGGCGTCCGCGTCCAGGACCACGACGCCCTCCGACTGCGCGGACCCGGTCGGCTCCCGCTCGAGGTCCCACCGCACGACGAGTCGGTCGCTCCGCTCACCGCGGTTGAGCACGTCGGTCATGTCCCCGTAGAAGTTGCGGTGGAAGTGGTCGCAGACGGCACCGAGCTTGGTGATGTTGAAGTGGGCGTTCTGCGCCATGAGTGGGTCGACCGTCCACCGCACGACGTGGATCCGGTGGTCGAGGGCCTGTGCTCTCTGCGCGAGCTTCAACGCGTATCCAACGCCCCGCCCCCGTCGGTCGGGCACCGTAGCCAACAGGTGCGAGTGCACGTGAAGGCCGACCTCGGGGTCGTCGCCCATCCATCCGAGGACGAAGCCGATCAGCTCCCCGCCGTCGAAAGCTCCCCAGGGCACATTCCCGCTGTCGCCGAGGGCGCGCAGCATCTCTCGCCGGACGAGCTGCTCCCCCCACGCCGCGATCATAACCCGCACGACCCCATCGGCATCGGCGAGCGTCGTCAGTGGGCGAAGCTCGACCCCGGCCGCAGCCGCCGCTCCATCGGCCCTAACCCACGCCTCGGTCCGCACGGCGTGCGAGTCTATCGCCCGCGGCGAGACGCTCATGAACGCGGAAGAGCCCGTGCCGAGCACGGGCCCTTCACGACGCCTCCTAGATCGGCTAGCCGCCCGCGGGAGGGGGCAGCTCCTGCCACTCGTCCTCCTCGAACTCCTCGCCGCGGCGACGTTTGAAGAACGCGACCACCGCACCGACGGCCGCGGCGACGAATGCCAGCCGTATCAGCTTGCCGAAGAAGCCTCGCTTCTTCTTCTCCGTGCCCTCGGACTCCTCGCCCATGGTGTCGTCCTCTCCTTCCGCGGTGGGCCTGGTTGGACTTGAACCAACGACCTCATCCTTATCAGGGATGCGCTCTAACCGAACTGAGCTACAGGCCCGAGCCGGCCGACGAGCCTTCATCCCGACCCGCTGGCAAGCCTACGCGTGCCTGAAGAAGCGTGTCAATCGTGGTCTGCGCCTGCCGTGTTCGGTGGCGAGGTCCTGGAGGGCCTCCGTCAGCGGCGTTCGCTGAGCGTGACCTCGACCCCGCCGATCACGTCGGAGATGAGGTTGTACAGGAACACCACGAGCACGTTGATCAGAGACCAAACGACCACCATCACGGCGCCGATCGCGGCGAGGCGGGCCAGGATCCACCCCCCGTGGATCTGGACGTCGCCGAGTCCCAGCTCCTTCGCCAGGCGCGTGATACCCGCGAGCGTGCCTACGGCACCGAGGATCGTGTACAGGATGACCGCAGCGAGGAGCAGCACCGCCGTTATGCACGTGTAGAAGAACAGCGAGACCTTGAACACCGACCAAGGCCCGAGCTTCCTCAGCACGACGCGTGTCTGACGCGGTTTGCGCGCCTTCCCCTGGGCCCGCGCCGGCTCCCGGCTTCGGCGCGCGACCTCGGCCTGAGCCACCCCTTCCACCGGAGACGTGGTCGAGAGCACGTCGGCGGATGCGACGCCCAAAGGAGCGAGGCCGGTGTCGTCGGAGGTCTGGCCCATCGGATCTCCCATCTTTCTACGCGACCCCGGGGTCCTCGGCAACAACCCCACGCCCGAGCCGTCGGCCGGGCCGGCCGAACAAGATGCGGCAGTGAAGCGGGGTCAGGGCGGCCATCAGGCTGAGCGTCACCGCCCAGTCGGCCGGCCCGGCGCGGCTCTGGACCAGCAGACCGCCAGCACCGATCAGGGCTCCGGCGGCCGCCATGGCCGCGACCAGGACCGCCGGGCGGAGCCGCCGCCACAGCCCGAACGCCGTCAGGAGTGCGAGCGCCGCGCCTGCGACGATCAGCCCCATACCCCAGCCGGTGTGCACGGATGGCATTATGCCGTCCAGCGATGAACCAGACCTACGTGACGATCGAACACGACCTGCGCCTGATCCTGATCATCCAGGCCCTCCGCGCGTTCGTGTACGGCTTCGGCGTGGTCGTGCTCGGGACCGTGCTCGCCCGTGCGGGGTTCTCGACCTTCCAGGTCACGCTGGTATTCACGGCCATGCTCGCGGGGATGGCGATCGCCTCGATCCTCGTCGGGTTCGTCGGAGACCGCGTCGGGCGACGGCGCCTATACACCGGGCTGCTGGTCCTGATGGGCGGGGCCGGGGTCGTGTTCGCGTTCGCGGGTAGCGTGTGGGTGCTCGCGCTTGTCGCGCTCACCGGCACGATGTCCACCGACGCGAACGAATCGGGCCCGATCACCTCCTTGGAGCAGGCGATGATCGGCCAGGCCCCGGCGGCCGCGCGTGTGCGCGTGTTCGGACGCTACAACGCGATCGCGTTCCTCGCCGGGGCGGTGGGCTCCCTCGCGGCAGGGGGACCCGCGTTCCTGAGCCACGTCTGGCACGGAGCCCCGAGCGACCAGCGATGGCTCCTCCTCTTCCCACTTGTCGCCGCGGCCTGCGCAGCGCTGGCGCTGCGGCTATCCCCCGCCATGGAAACGAGCGGGGACGGACGCCGACAGCGGCCCCTCGAGCGCTCGCGCGGGAACGTGCGGAAGCTCTCTGCGCTCTTCGCCACCGACGCGTTCGCCGGCGGGTTCGTCGTCTCCACCTTCATCGTGGTCTGGTTCTTCCGGCGGTTCGGGGCGACCCCGGAGGTCATGAGCCTAGTCTTCTTCGCGGGCGGGCTCCTCCAAGCCGGTTCGTCGATCGTGGCGGCGCGGGTGGGTGCACGGTTCGGCTTGCTGAACACGATGGTGTTCTCGCACTTCCCCTCGAACCTCCTGCTGATCGCCGTGCCGCTGATGCCATCGCTGACGCCCGCCCTGGTGCTCCTGGTCGTGCGCTTCGCGTTGTCCCAGATGGACGTGCCGACGCGACAGGCCTACATCGCGGCGATGGTCGACCCGGGGGAACGAACCGCCGCCGCAGCTTTCACCAACACCTCTCGCTACGTCGTGCGACCGTTCGGGCAACTCGCCGGCGGGCTCGTGACCAACGTCGCGATCGGAGCCCCTCTCGTCGTAGCAGGCAGCCTCAAGTGCGTCTACGACCTCGTCTTGTGGCGCGTGTTCCGGAAGGTCCATCTACCGGAGGAAGCTGCCGCTACTCCTCCATCTGCATGATGACGGGTGCGATCGCAACAACCATCTCGCCCTCGTCGACCCGCATCGTGCGGACCCCCTGACTGGCGCGGCCCACACGTCGGATGTCGGCGGCGGGCACCCGCTGCACCTTGCCCGACGAGGAGATCGTGAACAGGTCCTGGTCCTTGGAGCCGACGAAGGCGCCCGCTACCAGGCCCGTCTTGCTCGTCAGCGCGTGCCCGATCACACCCTTACCCCCACGGCCCTTCACCGGGTAGTCCTTCAGCGCGCTGCGTTTCCCGTAGCCCTGCTGCGTGACGCTGATCAGCTCCTTGCCCTCCGACGCCACGCCGAGCGAGATGACCTCGTCGTCGTCGCCGAGACGCATCCCGATCACCCCGGCCGTCTGGCGGCCCATCGGCCGGACCAGCTTCTCCTTGAAGCGGATCGCCTGGCCCCTGCGGGAGATGAGGATCACGTCGTCCTTGCCGTCGGTGAGCAGGACGTCGACGAGCTCGTCGCCCACCTTCAGGTTGATCGCCGCCAGGCCCGTGCGCGCCGACTCGTACTCGGGCAGCGCGGTCTTCTTCACCATCCCCTTCCTGGTGGCGAACAGCAGGAAACGTCCCTCCGCGTAGTCCTTCAGGTCGATGACGGCGTTCACGCGCTCGTCGCCGGAGACCGCGATGCCAGGCAGGTTCGCGGCGTACAGACCGCGCGCGGTCCGTCCCGACTCGGGTATCTCGTGCACCTTCACCCGGTAGACCCTGCCCTTGCTCGAGAAGAACAGCAGCCAGTGGTGGGTCGTCGTGGTGAAGACGTGTTTGATGACGTCCTCTTCCTTCAGGTTCGCGCCGATCACGCCCTTGCCGCCACGCCCTTGCCGCCGGAACGCGTCGATCGGCTGGCGCTTCACATAGCCCGCGCGGGATACCGTGATGACCACGTCTTCCTCGGCGATCAGATCCTCGACGTCGAGCTCCCCCTCGTCCGGCCGCAGGCGCGTGCGCCGAGGGTCGGCGTGTCTCTCCTTGAGCTCCAGCAGCTCATCCTTGATGACCCCGCGGATCTTCTTCGGGTCCTTGAGGATCGTCTTCAGGCGCCTGATCCGCGCGAGCAGCTCCTTGTGCTCCTCCTCCAGCTCGGTGCGCGCGAGGCGTGTGAGCCGCCGAAGGGGCATGTCGAGGATGTGGTTCGCCTGGACCTCGCTCAGCTTGAACTTCGTCATCAGCTTCGTACGAGCCTCGTCCGCGTCCCGGGAACCGCGGATGATCTTGATGACCTCGTCCAGGTGGTCGAGGGCGATCAACAGCCCCCGAACGATGTGGTCCCGCTCCTCGGCCTTACGGAGGTCGAACCTGGTCCGACGCGTGACCACGTCGACCTGGTGGTCCACGTAGTAGCCGACCATCTCGGCGAGGTTCAGTACCTGCGGCACGCCGTCGACGAGCGCGAGCATGATCACAGCGAAGTTCTCCTGCAGCTGCGTGTGCTTGTAGAGCTGGTTCAGCACGATATGTGGGTTGGCGCTGCGCTTGAGCTCGATCACCAGCCGCATGCCCTGTCGGTTCGACTCGTCCCTCAGGTCGGCGATGTCCTTCACCCTGCCGCCCCGCACGAGCTCAGCGATCTTCTCGGCAAGCCGTGCCTTGTTCACCTGGTACGGCAGCTCGGTGACCACGATCCGCTGCCGCCCGGCATGCGTCTCCTCGATCTCCGTGATCGCTCGCACCTTCAGCGAGCCGCGACCGGTCTTGTACGCGTCGGCGATCCCCTGCTTACCCAGGATCGCCGCCCCGGTTGGGAAATCCGGACCCTTGATGAACCTCATCAGGTCCTTCGGCGTGCAGTCGGGGTTGTCGACGTAGTGAACGATGCCATCGATCACCTCGCCCAGGTTGTGCGGTGGGACATTCGTCGCCATCCCCACCGCGATCCCACCGGCGCCGTTCACCAGCAGGTTTGGGAAGCGCGATGGAAGCACGATCGGCTCCTGCTCGTACCCGTCGTAGTTCGGCACGAAGTCCACGGTCTCCCTGTCGATGTCGGCGAGGAGCTCCATCGCCATCTGGGAGAGCCGCGCTTCGGTATAGCGCATGGCCGCCGGCGGGTCGCCGTCGACGGAACCGAAGTTGCCGTGTCCCTGCACCAGCGGCGCGCGGAGCGAGAAGTCCTGCGCCATCCGCACCAAGGCGTCGTAGATCGCGATGTCGCCGTGCGGGTGGTACTTCTTCATGACCTCGCCCACCGCCGCAGCACACTTGCGGAAAGGTCGGTCGGGCCGAAGCCCCGATTCCAGCATCGACCATAGGATCCTGCGATGGACCGGCTTCAGGCCGTCGCGCACGTCGGGTAGGGCGCGCCCGACGATGACCGACATCGCGTAGTCGAGGTACGAACGCTGAACCTCGTCCTCGAGCTCGACCGGCTCGACGCGCCCGCGCAGCAGGGTGACCTCGCCACGTCCGCGAGAGCTCGCGCGTCGCCTAGACATCGAGGTTCTGGACGTCCTTCGCGTTCGCCTGGATGAAGTTGCGCCGGGCCTCCACGTCGGTGCCCATCAGCACCGAGAACAGATACTCGGCGGCCGCCGTCGACGCGTCCTCCATCGTCACCTGAAGGAGCGTGCGGGTCTCGGGGTTCATCGTGGTCTCCCAGAGCTGATCCGCGTCCATCTCGCCGAGGCCCTTGAACCGCTGAGGTGTCTCCCTCTTCTCGCCGCCGTTCCGCTTGCGGAAGGTGTCCCACTCCCTCTCCGTGTAGAAGTACATCGGCTCACGGTCGACGTGGACGAGGTACAGGGGGGGCTGTGCCAGATAGATGAACCCCCGCTCGATCAGGCCTCGCATGTGGCGGAAGAAGAACGTGAGCAAGAGGGTGCGGATGTGCGCGCCGTCGACGTCCGCGTCGGCCATCAACACGACCCGGTGGTATCGCGCCTTCTCGATATCGAACTCATCGCCGATCCCGGTCCCGAGCGCGGTGATCAGCGCTTGGATCTCCTGGTTCTCCAGGACCTTGTGCAACCTCGCCTTCTCGACGTTCAGGATCTTCCCTCGGATCGGCAGGATCGCCTGGCTGGCTCGGTCACGTGCCTGCTTGGCACTACCACCGGCGCTATCGCCCTCGACGATGAACAGCTCGCACTGCTCGGGATCGGTGAGCTGGCAGTCGGCGAGCTTGCCTGGCAGCGACGTCGACTCCAGGAACGACTTGCGTCGCGTCAGGTCGCGCGCCTGCTTCGCGGCGATGCGCGCCTTCGCAGCCGACTCCGCTTTCGTGACGATGCGTTTCGCATCGCCGGGATGCTCCTCGAGCCATGTGGCGAGCTGCTCGTTCATCGTCGTCTCCACCAGCGAGCGGATCGACGTGTTGCCGAGTTTGGTCTTCGTCTGTCCCTCGAACTGCGGGTCACGGAGCTTCACGGACACGATGCCGACGAGGCCCTCGCGGAGGTCCTCGCCGATCAGGTTGTCCTCCTTCTCCTTCAGGAGCCCCTTGGCGCGCGCGTACCGGTTGAGCACGTTCGTGAGGGCCTTCTTGAACCCCTCCTCGTGCATGCCGCCCTCGTGCGTGTTGATCGTGTTCGCGAACGAGTGCAGCGACTCCGAGTAACCGGCGTTCCACTGCAGGGCGACCTCGACCTCAGCCGACCCATCGCTCTCCTTGCCCTCGAAGTGGATGATCCTGTTGTGGATCACCTCCTTCGGCGTGAGGTGTCGGACGAAGTCCGCCAGCCCACCCGATGCCTTGAATACCTCCTTGATGGGTTCGGACCCGCGCTCGTCGACCAGGACGATCTCGAGGCCCTTGGTCAGATAGGCGAGTTCCTGGAAGCGCTCCGCCAGGACCTCGGACCTGAACGCCGTGTCCTCGAGAACCTCTGGGTCGGCCCAGAAGGTGATGGTGGTACCGGTCTTCCTACTCGCCTTCCCCTTGATGAGCTTCGTCGTCGCCTTGCCGCGGGAGTAGGTCTGCGTCCAGAGGTATCCATCACGCTCCACCTCGGCGATCATCTTCGCCGACAACGCGTTGACGACCGAGACGCCGACCCCGTGCAGCCCACCTGAGATCTGGTACCCGGCGCCGCCGAACTTGCCGCCGGCGTTCAGCGTGGTGAGAACGACCTCCACCGCCGGCCGGCGGTCCTTGGCTCTCGGGATCGGCTTCACGGGGATCCCGCGGCCGTCGTCCGTCACCCGGCACGAGCCGTCGCGCGCCAGGGTCACCACGATCTTTCCGCAGAACCCGACCATCGCCTCATCGACCGAGTTGTCGACGACCTCGTAGACGAGATGGTGGAGCCCTCGCTGGCCGGTGGTCCCGATGTACATCCCGGGACGGAGCCGGACATGTTCGACGCCCTCCAAGACGGTGATATCGGCAGCGTCGTAGTGCGTGTCAGCGGCCGCTCCTGCAGCCGCTGTCATCTTCCGTCTCGCCAAAGAACCTCCGTCCGCACCCCGCCCACGGCGACGCATATTCACGAATCGGGGCCTCGCGCGGGGACCAACAACACCACTATCCTACCAACAAACCCTTCATCCGCACGGACGCGCAACGGGCTCGACACGGTTGCGCTACAAGCGTTCCGGCGGCTCCGGGCGGACCACGATCTGGACCCGCACGACCTCCTCCGAGCCGAGTGCTTCGTTGGCCTTCCGGCGGATCTCCTCCGCCAGGAACCGTACCTGCGCCCCCCACGGTCCTGTCGTCGCCGCGACCACGAGCACCCCACCCTCCAGACTCACCGGCGCCGACTCCGCGCCCAGACGCGGCCCAACGACGGACCCCCACGTCATCGCCAGACGTCCAATCGGAAGCCCGCGGGCGAACGTCCGCTCCCGCAAAAGGCCCTCGATCACCTCCCCGATCGGCATGCCCTGCATCGTCCGAACGTCCTTGCGGTGGCGCCATCCCTTGCTGGACGGCATCAGCGCTCCCGCACCGTCACGCGGCCCGCGGATACGTCCCACACCCGGATGGCGCTCACCGGGATGTGTGCTGGATCGGCAACCGAGACCAGCACCTGGCCGCAGGCGCCCAGCCGTTCCGACACCCGCTCCTGTCGGAGCGGGTCCAGGGCCGAGAAAGGGTCGTCGAGCAGCACGACCGGCTGCTCCCCGACCTCATCCTCGATCGCCGCCGCAAGGCCCAAGCGGAGACTCAGCGCCGCACCCCACATCTCTCCGTGCGACGCGAAGCTCCGCGCCCCCATGTCCCGAACGGTGAGATCCAAGTCGTCGCGGTGCGGTCCAACGAGACTCGTTCGTCGGATCAACTCGTCCGCCCGTCGGTCCCGGAGCCTGGCGCGGAAGGCCTCCTCGAGCGGCTCGCCGACCACCGACGCCCTGTACCGGCAGGAAAGGCCATGGCCCGCGAGGTGATGGAACTCCTCCTCGGCTGGGGCTGCGAGCCGCTCGCCGACCTCCGCGCGGAGACGCGTCACCGCGCACCCGGCCTCTACCAGTTCGGCGTCCCAGGCATCGAGCCCACGGGGGGCCCCTCGCCCCTCCCAGTCCCGCAGCAGTCGATTCCGCTGCCGGAGCACGCGCTCGTACGCGGTGAGAGCCGAACCCCTCAACGGCCAGAGCGCGGTCACGGCCTCATCCATGAACCGGCGTCGCTCGGAGGGGTCACCGCGGACGACATCGAGGTCCTCCGGCCCGAAGAACACGGCCCTCACCTGCCGCCGCAGATCGCGCTTGCGGCGCACGGGGGAACGGTTCACCTGTACCCGGTTCACGCCCCGGCCCGGGATCTCGACCTCGATCAGCGCGCGCCCACCGACCGTCTCGATCTCGCCCCGCACGTACGCCGCGTCGGCCCCTTCGCGGACGAGCGGCTGGTTCATCGAGGTCCGGGGTGAGGCCAGGAAGAACAGGAACGAGACCCCTTCCAGTAGGTTCGTCTTCCCCTCGCCGTTCGCGCCGACCACGGCGGTCACACCGCTAGCCACGTCCTCGAGACGCGTGGCGCGGTGGTTGCGGAAATCGAGAAGCTCGACCCAGAGCAGCCGCAAGGGCCCTCCGGCCTAGCCGACCGGGGTCGGCAGCCGAACCGGCATCACGAGGTACGTGAAGTCGTCCGATTCCCCACGCACGACGCCCGGCTTGAGTCCGTCTCGAACCTCCACCCTCACGGACTCCCCCGACGCGGCCGCCAGCCCGTCGGCCAGGTAGTGCGCGTTGAAGGCCGCCGTGATCTCCTCGCCCTCGTACCGGGCTTCCACCGCCTCGACCGCTTGGCCCAGGTCGGGCGACGAAGTCGACAGCTTCACCCCGAGCGCGTTGAACTCCATCCGCACCGGCGACGTATCCCGCGCGAGCAGCCCGACCCGCCGCACCGCGTCGGTCAACTGCTGGCGAGAGGCCGTGAGCCGGCTCTCGTACGCCTCGGGCACGAGCTGACGGTAGTTCGGGAACTCCCCCTCGACCAGTCGTGACGTGAGGGTAAGTTGGCCGATCTCGAACGACACCTGGCTCTCGTCCAAGAAGATCTCGATATCGCCCTTCTCGAGTGCCCCAGCCGCGCGCCCCGCCTCCGACAACGCGCGCTCCGGCACGATGGCCTTCGCTTCGCCTTCCGCCGTCGCGACGAGCTCCCGGATCGCCAGCCGGTACGAATCCGTCGCGACCAGCATCACGCCCTCGCGGCTGACCTCGAGCAACACGCCCGTGAGCACCGGCCGGGCCTCGTCCCGAGATGCGGCGCGCGCGACCTGCCCCACAGCTTCGGCGAACGCGCCCGCCTGAGCCACGACCCGTGTCCCCGCGGGCGCCAGGAGGCCGGGGAAATCCTCGGCCGGCAGGAGGCGCAGGGCTCCCTCGTACGCAGCGCACCGGATCGTGGCCTGGGCCCGATCCGCATCGACGTCCACAGGTGCATCCGACAGGCTCTTGACGGTATCCGCCACCAGGCGCGCCGGGACCAGCGCCAGGCCTTCCTCCTGCACCTGCACCTCGATCGACAGCCGAGCCGCCATCTCAAGGTCGGTTGTCGTAAGGGTCAGCGTCCCGTCCGCCTTAGCCTCCATCAGCACTCCTGTGAGTGCGGGGATCCCCGGCCGTGACGACACTCCGCGCTGGACGACCTGGAGTGCCTCCGACAGCTCTTCGCGGTCACACCGGAACTTCACGTGTCCACCCCCCTGCTTCTGATGGTTCCTTCTTCAACTTCAAAGTAGTAGTAGGGGCTGTGGGAAAGGGGGACAACCCACTCTTGGGTGAGGGTAGCGCGGCCCACCGACATGTGGAGGCGATGGGGGAACGCGTGGATGGATGGGGAGCCGCGCTCCCCGAGTCCTCAGCCGCCCCCACGGGATGCACACGTTCCTCCTCAGGCCTCTCGGGCGCGGGTCCGGATGATCCGCGAGAGGTCCTGCACCTGACGGTAGACCGGCTCGCGGTTCCTCATGTTGCGGTCGATCTTGCTGATCCCGTGCATGACGGTCGTGTGGTCTCGATCGAAGAGCTCACCCAGCTTCGGGAGCGACATGCCGGTGGTCTCACGGACGAGGTACATGGCTACGTGCCGCGCCGAGGTGAGGGGGCGGGAACGGCTCTTGGAGACGAGGTCATGCACCGTGAGTCCGTAGTAGCGCGCGGTCTCCTCGAGGATGAGTGGGGCGGGGATCTCCGTCTCCGCTTGTGGGAGCAGGTCCTCGAGGGCCTGCTCGGCGAGTTCCTGGGTGATCGGTTGGCCGGTCAGGTCACTCCAGGCGACGACGCGGACCAGTGCACCTTCGAGCTCGCGGATGTTCTGGTCCAGCTTCGAGGCCACGTAGTCGATCACCCCGTCGGGGACGTGGACGTGCTCGCGCTGGGCCCTGAGCTGGAGGATCGCGATGCGGGTCTCGAGGTCTGGTGGTTGTACGTCCACGCAGAGACCGAGGCGGAACCGGCTCTGCAGACGCTCCTCCATGCCGAGTTCCTGGGGCGGCCGATCTGACGCGATGACGATCTGGCGCTCCTTCTCGTGCAGCGCGTTGAACGTGTGGAAGAACTCGGTCTGGGTCTCCTCGCGTTTGGCGAGGAACTGGATGTCGTCTACGAGGAGCACGTCCACGTCCCGATAGCGGGCGGCGAACTGGTAGCCCTGCCGCTCACGAACAGCCTTGATGAACTCGGCCATGAAGCTCTCGGACGTGACGTACTTCACCCGCAATCGCGGCTGCAGTCGATGCATGTGGTGGCCGATGGCGACGAGGAGGTGGGTCTTCCCGAGCCCCACGCCGCCGTAGATGAACAGGGGGTTGTACGCGGTCGCCGGGGGCGCCTCCGCGACCGCCATCGCAGCGGCGTGCGCGAAGCGGTTCGACGGACCGGCGACGAACGCCTCGAACGTGTAGCTGGGGAAGGGCAAACCGGGAGCACCCAGCGTGCCGGCGTCCCGGCGGACCTCGGTCTGGGCGGGCGCCGGAGGCGGCGGCGCATCGGCAAGCGGGGCCCTGTGCACCTCGGGTGCTTGATCGAGGTGGACCTGGACCGGGCCCCCGGCGGCGTCGCTGGCGGCGGACTGGATCAGATCCAGGTAGTTCTTGGCGAGCCACTCCCGCACGTAGGCGGAGGGGGCGACGACCTCGAGCACCCCGTCATGGAGCGAGATCGCGCGAACGTCGGCGAACCACATGGAGAAGGAACTCTCGGCGAGCTCGTGGCGCGCGCGATCGATGACGTGGGACCAGGTGAGTTCGGCGGCTCGCTCGAACGATGTGACAGTCACAGGTATTCCACAGGTCTTTCCCACATATGTGCAAAACCCTGGGGGAAGGAACAACGGCCCCGCGCCTTGGGGAACCGGGCGGGGCCGTATCGGGAAGTGCGCGACGGACTATAGCACCGGCCTTTTCCACACCGGTGGCCGGAAGGTGGCTTTTGACGGTCTTTCTCCCTCGGGGTCCTTTGGCCAGTGGCGACGGCCTCCCGTATACTCTGCCAAGCCGGCCGGTGGCCGGCGTTTCTCACGCCGGGAAGGCACCGATGTCTAAGCGCACGTACCAACCGAACAACCGCAGACGCGCGAAGACCCACGGGTTCCGCGTCCGCATGCGCACGCGCGCCGGCCGAACGATCCTGGCCCACCGCCGGGCCAAGCGACGGACCCGGCTGTCCGCCTAGCCCCGGGGTGTGCTTACGGCCGCCGGGGGCATCAAGTGGGCGTTGTCTCTTGGTGAGCCGTTGCGCGGAACGCGGGTGGTAGCCTTTGTCGCGCCCGGTTCGGGGCTGGTGGTCTTCGTTGCCGGGCGTCGCGTCGGGGGCGCGGTGGGGCGGAACCGGGCCAGGCGCATCCTGAGGGCGGCGTGGCGGGAGCTCACCCCGCGGGTTCGTGAGGGATACGACGTGGCACTGGTGGCCCGGGGGGCCATCCGGGGAGCCAAGACGCAGGACCTGGTGGCCGAGATGAGCGAGCTTCTTGCCCGCGCGCGGGTGATCCGAACGTGAAAGGGATCCGACGCGTCCTCTGGACGGCCGGCGCGCCGTTCCGCGTGATCCTGATCGGCCTGATCGGACTGTACCGGACCACGCTCTCGGGATGGCTAGGCGGTCAGTGCAGGTTCTACCCCTCGTGCTCCCGCTATGCGGCCGAAGCCGTCCGTACGCACGGGGCCTTGCGGGGGAGCCTGATGGCCACCTGGAGGGTTGCCCGCTGCGGGCCCTTCACCCAGGGGGGCGTTGACCACGTCCCGACGGGGTCTCGCGCGGAGAAGATGTATGATGGCATCATACAGGGAGGGACACACCCGTGATCGGCGCCACGCCGTGGTCCCCACTGTGGCAGGGCCTGCTCCAGGGCATCGGGTGGCTCGTGGCCCAGATCTACAGCCTGATCCCCAACTACGGCGTGACGATCATCGTGTTGACGGTTTTGATCCGGCTCGTGTTGCTGCCTCTCGGGGTGAAGCAGATCCGGTCGATGCAGAGCATGCAGGCGATCCAGCCCAAGGTGAAGCAGCTGCAGCAGAAGTACAAGGGGAACAAGCAGAAGCAGCAGGAAGAGGTCATGAAGCTCTACAAGGAGCACGGGGTCAACCCGTTCTCCGGGTGCTGGCCGGTCCTGCTGCAATTCCCGATCCTGATCGCGATGTACTCGGTGCTGCGATACCCGCAGCACCCGATCCACATCCCGGCGGGTTCGAGGCTCTACGAGGCCGTCATCGTGGACCAGGTTCCGATCGACAGCGCCGGCAACCCTGCTCCCCCGGCCAAGGCCGGGGACCCATCGGGAACCGGGTTCCTTGGGATGAACCTGCTCTGCTCCGCGACACAGGCCGGCAACGCGAATGCGCAGTTGGCCGACACCCACACGATCGACGGACAGAAGGTCCTCTACCCCGTGGACTGCGGCGACAAGCCTGTGAGCCGGATCCCCTACTACGTCTTCGCGGTACTGATGTTCGGCACGACCTACTACCAGCAGCGCCAGATGCAGAAGGCCAGCCCGCCCGGCTCGGCCTCCCAACAGCAGCAGACGATGATGAAGGTCATGCCGTTCATGTTCGGGGTGTTCGGCATCTTCTTCCCCGCGGGTCTGGTGCTCTACTGGACCACATCGAACGCCTGGCAGATCGGCCAGCAGTACTTCATGCTCAAGAACCGGCCGACCGCCGAGACGCTGGCTGCGAAGGCCGGCGAGAGGAAGAGCGACAAGAAGGGCTTCATGTCCTCGATGATGGAACGAGCCGAGGAGGAGCGTAAGCGTCGGGAGGCTGGGACGAAGCGGCCCGCCTCCAAGCGCCCGCCCCCGAAAAGGGCGGGTGGTGGGGCAAAGCCTGGAAGCGGTCGGAAGCCGCCCCAGGGCAAGGGGCAGTCGAAGAAGAAGCCTGGGTCCGGAGGCAGCGGTGGAGGAGATCCAAAGAAGCGCCCCGAGCGTTGAGGAAGCGGTCGACGCCGCGCTGGCCGAGCTGGGCGCGAGTGAGCAAGAGGTCGAGGTTCGGATCGTTCAGGAACCGCGGGCGGGTTTCCTGGGAGTGGGGAGTCAGGACGCCGTGGTCCTCGTGCGGCTGAAGCCACGGCGGGAGGAGATCCCTGAGGAGGAGCTCGAGGAGCAGGGCGAGGCGGCGGCGGACTTCGTCGAGGGGATGCTGTCCCAGATGGGGATCACCGCCGAGGTGGAGGTAGGCGTCGAGGACGGGGCGATGTACGTCGAGATCCTCGGGAGCGGCCCAGACGACGAGGACATGGGCCTCTTGATCGGGCGGCGGGGCCTGACGCTGGAGGCTCTTCAGGAACTGACCAGGGGGGCCGTGGGGCGCCGGCTGGGGGTCCGATGCCGGGTGATCGTCGACGTCGAGGGCTACCGCAAGCGGCAGCGCTCGCGCCTCGCGGCGAGGGCCGGGGAGATCGCCGAACGGGTCGCGCGGACCGGCCGGGAGGAAGAACTCGAGCGCATGAACCCCTACGAGCGGAAGGTTGTGCATGACGCGGTGGCCCAGGTGCGGGGCGTGGAGAGCCTGAGCCGCGGCGAGGGCTCCGAACGCCGGGTCGTCATCCGGCCAAAGGCGTCCTAGAGAGGACAGGGGGGAACGCCCTTCCCGGGCGGAGTCTCACCTTCGCGTTTCACGTGAAACATCAGGCGGACGTCCGTGCACTGCTCGAACAGGCTGAGACCCTCGGCCTCTACCTTTCGCACGGCCAGGGAGAGCGCCTGCTGCGGTTCGAGGGCCTCTTGCTCGAGCGGGCGGTCCCGCTCGGGTTCATGGCAGAGGCCGACGCCAGTCGGATCCGGACCCGGCACATCCTGGACTGCCTGAGAGCGGCGCTCGCGGTGAGAACCGGGGATCGGACCGCCGTGGACCTCGGCACCGGCCCGGGATTGCCTGGCGTGGTGGTCGGGATAGCCGTCCCGAGTCTCAGGCTGACGCTCGTCGATACCCGGCGGCGAAGGGCCGCATTCGTGGAGCTCGTGGTGGAGATGCTCGGCCTCCTCAACACCGCTGTGCACCACGGTCGAGCGGAGGACCTCCGCGGGCCCGTCGACCTCTGCTTCACTCGGGCTTTCGCGCCGCTGCCGGTGGCGTGGGAGGTTGCCAGAGCGCTCCTGGGGCCCGGGGGGAGACTGGTCTATTTCGCCGGCGAGGGGTTCCGGGAACCCCCCGAGATGCCCGAAGTGGCCTCCTGGAGCCTTCTTGAGGCCCCCGTGCTTGAAAGCGCTGGGACGCTGGTTATCATGGCCCGGCAGTGACCGATCGCGGCGCCCCCAAAGCCAACCCAAGCGAAGGACCCACGCGCGCGGGGGCGAGGAAGCCCGACGCGGCGAAAACTAGGGCGTCCCAGGCGGCCAAGACCCCTCCGACCCGACCCAAGCGTCGCCGAGGGCGCGGCTCGCTCCCGAAGCCCGGCAGCAAGCCGACCCGGATCATCGCCGTTGCGAACCAGAAGGGTGGGGTTGGCAAGAGCACGACCGCCGTGAGTCTCGGAGGTGCTCTGGCCGAGGCCGGCTACCGGGTACTCGTGATTGATCTGGATCCACAGGGGAATGCCTCGACCGGCCTGGGGATACACCACGGAGCACGCGAGGTCACGGTCTACGATGTTCTCGCGGCCACGGCGCCCATCAGCGCCGCGGTGGTCCCGACCCCGGTCCCCAACCTGTTCGTCGTCCCTTCGACGATAGATCTCGCGGGCGCGGAGATCGAGCTCGTGAGCCAGTTCTCCCGGGAGCAGCGGCTCCACAAGGCCCTTGAGCCGCTGCTCCCGGACGGGTTCGACTTCATCCTCCTGGACTGCCCCCCGTCGCTCGGCCTCCTCACGGTGAACGCTCTTGCCGCGGCGACGGAGTTGCTCGTGCCCATCCAGTGCGAGTACTACGCGCTCGAGGGTTTGGGGCAGCTCCTGCGGAACGTTCGGCTGGTCCAGCAGAACGTGAACCAGTCGCTGCACCTGACCGGCATCGTGCTGACGATGTTCGATGCGCGGACCAGACTCTCCGAACAGGTGGTCGCGGAGGTCCGTCGGTACTTCGGGGATCGCGTGTACCGGACGGTCATCCCGCGAACCGTGCGGCTCTCCGAGGCGCCCGGGTTCGGACAGCCGATAACCGTCTTCGACTCGAAGTCGCGCGGAGCGGAGTCGTACCGGGAGCTCGCGTTGGAAGTCGTGGCGAAGGTGCCGGCGGACGAGCCGTTCCCCGTCTTCGAGGACCTGCCGGTCGTCACCCCGCCTGCCCGGGAGATGCGCGCGATGTCGGCACCGAGGCCCCTGGTGGCTGAGGGCGAGGTGGAGGAGCCGGAGGTCGAGGAGAAGGAACAGGGGTTCACCGGGAGTCTCGAGGTCGCCGGGGCTAGGGTGGAGACCGGAGTCGGGGGGTCGGGTCCTGTGGAGGCGGAGGCGGGGGGTGCAGGGGAGCTGGAGGTGGAGGGCGAACCCGTGTTGGCCGAGGATGCGGCGGCCGTGTCCGAGGTGAGGGATCTCGCGGGAGAGGATGCCGCCCGAGCGGCCGCGGCCTGGCTCGATATGCTCGAAGCTCAGGCGGCGGCTGAGGGTGATGCGGTGACTCCGGGAGGGGCGGAAGGACGGGCCCCGGATCTATCGATAGGACGTCGAGGTGAGGACGGTCCCCCCATGGAGGGTTCAGATGGGGTGTCGGCGGTGCGGTCGGGAGCCACCGAGAGCCGGCCGACCGAACAGGCGGCTCCACCGGAGTCTGCGAGCTCGCCGGCGCCGCCGGGGGAAGAACCAGCGCTGGGAGCTGAGAAGCCGAAGGGGAGATGGAGGTTGTTCCGTAGAGGAGGGAACCGATGAAGCGAGGGGGTCTGGGACGGGGACTGTCGGCCCTCATCCCCGGGGGTGTGGAGGAGGCCGGCGCTGGACTCCTGGAGGTTCCGATCGACACGATCGGTCCGAACCCTCGGCAGCCACGCACGACGTTCGACGACGGGTCCCTCGACGCGCTGGCCCTGTCGATCCAGGAGGTGGGCGTGCTGCAGCCGATCGTCGTCCGGAAGGGGGCGAGCGGCTACGAGCTGATCATGGGGGAGCGCCGGCTCCGGGCGGCGAAGCGAGCGGGCCTGGCCACGATCCCCGCCATCGTCCGGGAGAGCGACGACTCCGAGTCCCTGCGGGAAGCGCTGATCGAGAACATCCACCGGGAGGACCTGAACCCGATCGAGCTCGCGGAGGCTTTCCGCGAGCTGCTCGAGGAGCTGGGTCTGAAGCAGGAGATGCTCGCCGAGCGCCTGGGCGTGTCGCGCTCGCACATCGCCAACACCATCCGCCTGCTGCAGCTCCCATCGGAGGTACAGCAGCTGCTGGCCGAAGGCAGGATCCAAGCCGGCCACGGGCGAGCGCTGCTCGCCCTGCCTGAGGAAGAGGCCCAGAAGAACCTCGCCCTCCGCGCGGCCGCGGAGGAGCTATCGGTTCGAGAGGTCGAGGTGATCGTCCGCAGATACGCTGAGCGTGTAGAAGCCGGGGAACCGGCGCACGTGACCGTGGCGCCGGCGGAGAATGCCCTCGCGGAGGTCGAGGAGATCCTTTCCGAGCAGCTCGCGACCCGCGTCACGATCCTCATGGGCAAGAAGCGGGGGAAGGTCGTCATCGAGTTCGGTTCGGCCGACGACCTCGACCGCATCGTCTCGGAGATCATCGGGTCTGGTCCCGGCCTCGCGCCGGAGTGAGATCGCGCAGGCCCCGGCTAGGCGCGATCGAGGGCCAGTCGGAGGATCCGCTCGCAGAGGTCGGCGAAGTCGATGCCGGCCGACCGGGCAGCCATGGGTAGCAGGCTGGTGTCGGTCATGCCGGGGGACGCGTTGACATCGACCACCCACGGGGTCCCGTCCGCGTCGATCAGGATGTCGGCACGGCTGACATCGCGGAGGCCGAGGGCCTCGAAGGCGCGGCGGGCTTCGCGGTGGCAGGCACCGGCGACCTCCGGTGGGATGCGCGCCGGCGCGAAGTACTCGGTGGCACCGGCCGTGTATCGCGCCGCGTAGTCGAACACGCCAGACTTCGGGAGGATCTCGACCAACGGTAGGGTCTCCACCTCGGGCCCGACCATCGCGGCGGCGACCTCGACTCCCCGGATCCTGCGTTCGACGACGGCGGCGTCAGCGAACGATAGCGCGTTCATCACCGCTTGGGGGAGATCGGCCTCTCGGTCGACGAAGGACAAGCCCATCGCAGACCCGGCTCGGGAGGGCTTCACGACGGCAGGGAGACCGACGCGTTCCGTTACTTGGCGCAGGATCGCGCCCGCCGCGAGGTCGCGGATCGCTGCTGCTTGGACGGAGGCCCAGGGCGGGGTCGACACGCGGGCAGCCGCGAGGGTCTCCTTCGCGAGCACCTTGTCGAACGTGACCTGGCACGCGAACGGCGTGGCTCCGGTGTACGGGATGCCGAGGAGCTCGAGGACCCGCTGCACGGTTCCGTCCTCTCCGTCCTTGCCGTGGAGTGCAACGTAACACGCGGAAACGCTTGCAGTGGAAAGGGTTTCGACCATCAGGCTCTCGCTGGGGTCGATGACGAACGCGTCGTACCCGCGCGCGCGGAGGGCGGCCATGATCCGGTGGCCGCTTCGAAGGGACACCTCCCGTTCCGGGGACCGACCGCCGGCGAGGACCGCGATCCGCCCGCTCATCCCGAGAGCGATCGGTACAGCTCCTCCTCTTCCGCGAGAAGGAGCCCGAGTCGCCGCACCCCCTCGCAGATGTCGTGTTCCGTGGGATATGAGAAGGCGAGGCGCATCTTGTCCTTCCCACGGGTGTGCGGGTAGAAGGCGGTCCCGGGGACGTAGGCGACCCGCCTCTCGACGGCTGCGGCGAGCAGCGCCTGGGAGTCGAAGTAGGGGGGCAGCGTGACCCAGACGTAGAAGCCTCCGGCGGGATGGGTCCAGATCGCATCGACCGGGAAGCGTTCCTCGAGCGCGGTGATCGTCGCGTCTCTACGACTGCGGTAGACGTCGACCAGGACTCGAAGGTTCTCGCGCCAGTTGGCGCCCGAGAGGTAGCACTCGGTGACGAGCATGCTGAGGGAACTCCCGCACAGGTCGGCGGCCTCCTTCGCGAGGACCAACCGGTGGAGGACTCCGGGCTCGGCCATCGCCCAGCCGACGCGCACCCCGGGGGAGAAGACCTTGGACACGGTGCCGAGGTAGATCACGTTCTGCGGGTCCATCGAACGGAGGGTCGGCTGCTCCTCGCCCTCGAAGCGGAGCAGCCCGTAGGGGTTGTCCTCGACGATCGGGATGTGCGCCTCGCGGCAGAGCGCGATGAGCTGCTCCCTTCGGGCGCGCGACATCGTGACGCCGGCGGGGTTCGAGAAGTTCGGCACCGTGTAGACGAACTTCGGACGGGCGCCGCGGAGCAGCACTTCCTCAAGCTGCTCGACGATCATGCCGTCGTCGTCGAGTTCGACCTGGACGAACGTGGGCTCGTAGGCGCCGAAGGCGGAGAGCGCTCCGACGTAGGTTGGGGCCTCGACCGCGATCTCGTCGCCCGGGTCGATGAGCACCTTGCCGACCAGGTCGAGGGCCTGCTGTGCACCGGCCGTGACGATCATGTCCTCAGGGTCGGCGGGTGTGCCCTCCTCGTGCATCAGCATCGCGAGGCGCTCACGGAGGGAAGGCATACCGCGGCCGTCGCCGTACTGCAGGGCCTGGTCACTTCGGTCGGCTAGTACCTGTGTCACGACGTCGAGCACATCCTGGGTGGGGAGCGCCTGCACGTACGGCATGCCTCCGGCGAGAGAGATGACGTCGGGGCGCGAGGCCACGGCGAACAGCGCCCGCACCTCGGAGGCCGACATCCCGGAGGTCCGCCGGGCGTAGAGCTGAACGTACGGGTCGACGGAGAACTCGGCCATGGTCCGGCGATGCTAGCAATATCGCAGGTAGAAGTGGGGGAACGGAGAGGTGTAGGGTCTCGCGTCGTGGACGGGGATGGACCGTGGCCGTTCGGGGACTACCCCACGGGCGGCCTCGAGCGGCTCGGTCCGCACGTGACGGCCTATTACGGCGACGCGTTGCCCCTGTCGAACTCGGCCATCGTGCGCGGTGCCGAGCGGACGCTGGTGTTCGACGCGAACATGTTGCGCTTCGCGCGCGCGCTGCGCGCGGCGGTCGATGCGGACGGACCACCGCTCACCGACCTCGTGCTCTCCCACCACCATGACGACCATACGTTCGGCGCGATCCACTTCGCGCCGCCGGCTCGCGTGCTCGCGCGCGGGTACACACGGCGGCAGATCGAACGGCTCGCGGTCATGGACGTCCGCGAGATCGCGGAGTGGTATCGCGACGGCGCGTACGGGGCGGACGCGGCGGAGGAGGTGCTCGGCCTCCGGTTCGTGGTGCCCGAGACGGACGTGGAGGCCGCGGAGACGATCGACCTGGGTGGCGGCGTGAGCGTGCACCTGCGCCCATTCGGCGGCGCGGCGCACACGGCGGGGGACCTCTGGGCACTGGTCGAGCCGGACGGCGTGGTGCTCTGCGGCGATCTCTGGTTCAACGGGTGCGAGCCGTACCTCGGGAGTGGGTCGGTGGTGGGAGCGAAGGCGGCCGTCGCGGAGCTTCGGTCGGCTGGAGCGCGCGCGTACCTGCCGGGGCACGGCGTCGCGGGGCGGATCGAGCGCCGCGATCCGGTCGAGCGCTTCTGCGATTGGATACTGGCAATCGTTGCGGCGCAACTCGAACAGGGCATCGAGGGCGATGAGCTGGAAGTCACCGTCCGGGCCGCGTTCGAGGCGCAGAAGAGCCGCCCGGGCGCGGTGGGGTGGCGGTTCGCCGTCCCCGGGTTCCTCGAGGAGGGTGTCGGAGCGGCGGCCGCGGACGTCCGTCGCAGATAGCGGAGCGGCGCGGTCGCGCAGATGCCGGCCTCTGCCTACAATCCGTGCACGGACAGATCTTCCTCCGAAGAGGTCGTGCGAGCGGTGAAAGCGGCGTTGCTGGGGCTCGTGTTGGGCCTGCTGATGGCGGCGCTGGCTCGGGGCCGCGGCGGACGCGCCTGAGCGAGACCCGATGCGCTGGGACATCGTCGACGTCGATCTGGAGAACTTCCGCTTGCTGCCAGCGGCGTGCATCGTGGCCGTGTTCTGGGAGGTCGCCGAGGTCGGCGAGGTCGACCGTGACATGGACCCCCGTTTCGAGAAGGAGCAGTGGTTCTCCGCAACCCTGCTTGAGTGGGGACGATGCGGGAAGCTGGTCGTCGAGAAGGGTCGAACGGTCGCGTTCGCCGAGTACGCGCCGGCCATGCTCTTTCCCCGGCTCGTCCGCTATCCGGCCTCGGCCGCGACCTCGAGCGACGCGGTGTACCTCTCGTACTGCTTCGTGGAAGAGGGGCATCGGGGACGCGGCCTGGGAAGGGAGCTCATCCGCGCGGTGGCGCGCGACGCCGCCGCACGTGGGTACCGGGGCGTGGAAGCGATCGGGGATCGCGGATGGGACGGCACCTGGGTCCTGCCGGCGTCGTTCCTCAGAGCGACCGGGTTCGAAGTGGTGCGCGACGATCCGCGCTTCCCGCTGCTCCGGTTGGATCTAGACGACGTGAGCGGACCGGCGAGGGCGTTGGGTCGTGCGGCGGTGGAGCTTCCCGCCGTGAAGTAGGCGTCACGAGGAGGTCGGCTCGTCCGGTGCCGGGGTGAAGACGCGCTCGATCCCCGAGGCGATGGCGGCTGCGAGCTCGCGCCGCAACGATGGGTCGGCGAGCAGCTTCTCCTCGCCGGGTCTCGTGATGAAGCAGACCTCGATCTGAACCGCAGGCATCCGGGTCTCGCGCAGGAGCGGGATCGCCAGCCGATGGGTCCGTCCATCCTTCAGGCCGAGGCGGGTCGTCAGCTCATCGACGACCGTGTCGGCGAGACGCTCGCCGGCGGGAGACCATGTGGTCTCGGTCCCGTAGTAGAAGCAGGACGTGCCCTCGGCCTCCGGCGCGCCCGCGTTCATGTGCAGTGATACGCAGAGCGCGGCGTCGAGGGCGTTCGCGGCGCGAGCGCGTTCGCTCGGGGTGGGGTTCTCGTCGGCCGCGCGCAGGATCGTCGGCTCAGCACCCAGCGCCCGCAGCTCGTCCGCCAGGTCGGTCGCGAGAAGTAACGCGACCTCGGCCTCGACCAGGCCGTCGGGACCGATGTTCCCGGGATCGCCGGCGCCGTGACCGGCGTCGATCGCGATGCGAGCACCTTCGACCGTCCCGGGTGGGCGGAGTACCGCCTCCGTCTCGCGCACGACGGCGCGGCTCGGACCCTCCACGGCCGGGCGCAGTCGGTCGAGCGCATCGATGGTGTCGAGGCCGACGATGCCGTCCACCTGCGCTCCCGTGTTGCGCTGGAACTCGGCGACGGCCGCGTGGGTAGTCTGCCCGAAGATGCCGTCCTCCTTGCCGGTGTCGAAGCCGAGCGTGTTCAGGCGCCGCTGCAGTTCGCGAACGTCGTCACCCCGGAACCAGGGGAAGCGGAGGTAGAGGGTGCGATCGCCGAGGCGATAGCCGGCCTCGACGAGCTCGCCCCACGTGTCGGGGCCGATCAGCCCGTCGGAGGGCAGCCCACGCTGCCGCTGGAACGCCCGCACGGCCGCCTCGGTAGAGAGGCCGAAACGTCCCTCCAGCTCCCCTGGGTCGATGCGGTGTCCGAGCTCGAGGAGGCGGCGCTGGATGTCACGGATCTGCTCGCCCGCGTCGCCCTGCCTGATGGCCCTCACGCCCCGAGTATCCGCACGGGGTTCATACCCCGCAACTCCGCCGACCGCTCAGTCGGAGATGTGAGGATCGATGTCGCGGAGGAGCGCGTCCTTGCCGCGCGCGCCCACGATCCGCGCCGTCTCCTCGCCGCCCTTGAACAGGACGAGTGTCGGGATGCTCATGATGCCGAACCGCTTGGTGACGTCCGGGTTCTCGTCGACGTTGACCTTGGCGACCTTCAGGTGGTTCGCCTTCTCTCGACCGATCTCCTCGACGAGCGGCGAGACCATGTGGCACGGCACGCACCACTCGGCCCAGAAGTCGACCAGCACGGGCGTGTCCGATCCGAGGACGACCTCGTCGAAGTCCCGATCTGTGATGTCGCCGATCAGAGTCACTTGCGCTCTCAGCGTCCCTCGGCGGCCAGGAATCGCTCCGCGTCGACGGCGGCCTTGCATCCCTGGCCCGCCGCCGTCACGGCCTGACGGTAGGTCACGTCGGTGACGTCGCCGGCGGCGAACACGCCTTCGACGCTCGTCCGCGTCGTCGGCTCCTGCACGACGACATAGCCGTTCGAGAGCTCGAGCTGCCCCTCGAAGAGCGACGTGTTCGGGCTGTGGCCGATCGCCATGAATACCCCATCGGTGGGGATGTCGCCGACCTCGCCGTTGCTCACGTCGCGGAGGCGCACGCCGGTCACGGCCTGATCGCCGAGGATCTCCTCGAGGGTGGTGTTCCAGGTCACGGAGATCTTGGGGTTCGCGAGCACGCGGTCCTGCATGATCCTCGAGGCGCGGAACCGGTCGCGCCGGTGCACGATCGTGACCTTGCTCGCGAACCTCGTGAGGAAGCTCGCCTCCTCCATCGCGGTGTCGCCGCCGCCGACGACCACGACCACACGGTCTCGGAAGAAGAAGCCGTCGCAGGTGGCGCACGCTGAGACGCCGCGACCGCGGAGCCTCTCCTCGCCCGGGACGCCGAGCCACTTCGCGGTCGCGCCGGTGGCGATGATGAGCGCTCGCGCGCGCCACTCGTCCTCACCGACCCGGACGCCGAAAGGGCGTCCCGCGAGGTCCACCTGCGTCGCGGTCTGGTGGAGGAGCTCCGCGCCGAAGCGAGCGGCCTGCTTCTCCATGGCGTCCATGAGCTCGGGGCCCATGATCGCGCCCGGGAAGCCGGGGAAGTTCTCGACCTCAGTCGTGAGCATGAGCTGGCCGCCGGCATCGAGTCCCGTGAGCACCAACGGCGACAGTTCGGCGCGCGCAGCGTACAGGGCAGCCGTCAAGCCGGCCGGCCCCGATCCGAGGACGATGACGTTCCGCTCGTCGGTCATGGCGCCCCATTCTTCCATACGGGATAACGGACGCCGGGTCCTCCCTCCGGCGGGCGTCAGGCGAGCGCGGCGCGGCGGATCTTGCCGGAGAAGGTGCGCGGGATGCCCTCGACGAGGATAACGAGCTCCCGCGGCGCCTCGAAGCGAGGGAGGGTGCACGAGATGTGCTCTCGAAGCTCGGCGAGGCTCGGCGGGGAGTGGGCGTCACTCGGCACCACGTATGCGACGACCCTCTGGCCCCATTCGGGGTCGGCTCGGCCGGCGACCGCGACATCGGCGACCTTCGGGTGGTCGCGGAGCGCCTCTTCGACCTCCTGCGGCCACACCTTCTCGCCCCCGGTGATGATGAGGTCGTCGTGGCGTCCCTCGACCCGCAGGTGCCCATCGGCGTCGATCGCTCCGGCGTCACCGGTGCGGAGCCAACCGTCGGGCGTGAACGCGCGCGTTGTCCCTTCGGGGTCGGAGCGGTACGCGAGCATCGTCATCGGGCCCCGGAGCTCGATGCAGCCGTCCCCGTTGATCCGGACCCCGACGCCGGCTAGGGGGAGCCCGTCGTAGACGACGCCGCCGCAGCTTTCGGTGAGACCGTACGTCTCGAGGACCTTGGCACCGCTTCCCTCAGCTCGTAGGCGGAGCGCTGGCGGGAAGGGGGCACCGCCCACGAGGATGGCGCGGAACCGTGAGAGATCGGAGCCGGCGTCGAGCAGGCGTACGAGCATCGTGGGTACGACGGAGACGAATGCCGCACCGTGCTCGGCCGAGACGGCCACGGGGTCGAAGGAAGGATGCACGGCGACCGGCGCACCCAGCAGCACCGAGCGGAGCAGCACCAACGTGCCGCCGACATGCGCGAGCGGTAGGCAGCAGAGCCAGCGGTCCTGGGGCGTCGCGTTCAGGGCCAGCGCCGAGGCGGTGACGGCCGCATCGATCGCGCGGCGGTCGAACTGCACGAGCTTCGGCTCCCCCGCCGTGCCCGACGTGTGGACGATGAGCGCGACGCCAACCGCGGTGGGGGTTCCGCCGGGCGGCCGCGCCCAGCCGCCCGGGCTAAGGACGACGGTTGGCCTAGCCCGTCGAACCAGCGCGGTCGCCTCAGCCTCCGGGAGGCGCTGGTCGACCGGGAGGAGCGCGGCGCCCGCGTCCCAGACGGCGCGGACGATGTCGACCCAGTCGGGCCCCGGCGGAAGCGCGACGGCTACGAGGTCTCCGGGGACGAGGCCGGCCGTCTCCAACCTGCTCACGTGCGATAGGCTAGCCTGAACCGTTCGAGTTGACGCTCTAGGAGTGATCGGTCTCATGGTGGATTGGGTGCGGTGCGGCGACTACGAGGACATCAGGTGCGAGACGGCCGGGGGCATCGCCAAGGTCACGATCGACCGTCCCGAGGTCCGCAACGCGTTCCGGCCGAAGACGCTGCTCGAGCTCTCGAACGCGCTCGATGTCGCGCGCGACGACGCCGGGGTCGGCGTGATCATCCTGACCGGCGAGGGGCCGCTCGCGTTCTGCTCCGGCGGCGACCAGCGGGTCCGTGGGGAGGGCGGGTACCTGGACGAGCAGGGCATCGCGCGCCTCAACGTGCTCGACCTCCAGGTGCAGATCCGGCGGCTGCCGAAGCCGGTGATCGCGATGGTCGCCGGGTACGCGATCGGCGGGGGTCACGTCCTCCACCTCGTTTGCGACATGACGATCGCTGCCGACAACGCGAGGTTCGGGCAGACCGGACCGAAGGTGGGCTCGTTCGACGCCGGCTACGGGAGCGGGCTGCTGGCGCGGACGATCGGCCTGAAGCGCGCGAAGGAGCTCTGGTTCCTGTGCGAGCAGTACGACGCGGAGACCGCGCTCCGGTGGGGCCTCGTGAACCGCGTCGTGCCGCTCGAGGCGCTCGAGCGAGAGACCCTCGAGATCTGCCGGAGGATCCTGCAGATGAGCCCGCTCGCGCTCCGGCTGATCAAGGCCGGGTTCAACGCCGACGCCGACGGCCTGGCTGGGGTCCAGCAGCTCGCCGGGGACGCGACGCTCCTCTACTACATGTCCGAGGAGGCGCGGGAGGGGCGTGACGCCTACCTCGAGAAGCGCGACCCGGACTTCTCGAGGTTCCCGAAGCGGCCGTGAGTCGGGTCGGCGTTTGGGTCGAGGGCGCCAGGCCGCGGACGCTCGCGGCGAGCATCGTGCCGGTGGTCGTCGGGACGGCGGCGGCCGGACATGCGTCGGCGTGGAGGACGGTCGCCGCGCTTCTCGCAGGCGTCGGGCTGCAGGTCGGCGTCAACTTCGCGAACGACTATCACGACGGCGTGCGGGGCGTGGACACCGAGCACCGGGTCGGGCCGCCGCGGCTGACCTCGGCGGGGATGGCCTCGCCGCGCGCGGTGCTGCTCGTGGCAACCGGCTCGATCGGGGTCGCGGCGGTGGCGGGGCTCGCTCTCGCCCTCGCGACGACGCTGTGGCTGATCCCGATCGGCGCGGCGGCGATGCTCGCGCTGTGGCTGTACTCGGGCGGCCCGCGGCCGTACGCGGCGCTCGGACTCGGCGAAGTCATGGTGTTCGCGTTCTTCGGGGTGATGGCGACCGCGGGGACGGCGTACGTGCAGGCCGAGCGCATCTCTGCGGCTGCGTGGTGGTCGGCGGTGGTGATGGGTCTGCTGGCCGACGCGATCCTCGAGGCGAACAACGTCCGAGACCTGCCGACCGATGCTGAGGCCGGCAAGCGGACGCTCGCGGTGAGGCTGGGCGACAGGCGCGCGCGCCTGCTGTACCGGACGTTCGTCGTGGCGGCCTTCGCGACGGTCGCGCTCGGCGTCCTCGTGAGGGTCGCCGACGACCGCTACGGGCTTCCGCCGTGGGCGCTTCTGGCGATGGTGTCCTTGCCGGTAGCGGTCCGCCCGATTCAGATCGTGGGCAGGGCCGAGGGTCGCGAGCTCATACCCGTGCTCTCCGGGACGGCGCTCCTGGACGCGGCGCTCGGCACCGGGCTGGCGATCGGGCTGTGGGTGGCGGGAGCGGCCCCGTGAGCGAGGGCGACGTCGCCCTCGCTCGCATGTCGGTCCTCGTTGATGCCCTGGCCTCATCCGGCATGGAGCACGCTTGTGTGTCGCCGGGATCGCGTTCGACCGCCATCGCCCTTGCCCTGGACCGCCATCCGAAGGTGCGGGTGCACGTGCACCTGGATGAGCGCTCGTCGGCGTTCTTCGCACTCGGCCTCGCGAAGGCGACGCGAGAGGCGGTCGCGGTCGCATGCACGAGCGGGACGGCGGTGGCGAACCTCCTTCCGGGGGTGGTGGAGGCGTCGATGTCGCGCGTGCCGCTCGTCGTGCTGACGGCGGACCGCCCACCCGAGCTCCGCGGCGTCGGCGCGAACCAGACGATCGACCAGGTGGGGATCTTCGGCAGATACGTGAAGTGGTTCGTCGATGCGGAGGTCCCGGGCGGAGGGCCCGAGGCCGGGTACTGGCAGGGCCTAGGCACGAACGCTGCGGCCCGGTCCCTGGGGCACCCGCCCGGCCCCGTGCACGTGAACCTGCCGTTCCGGGAGCCGCTCGTGCCCGAGGGGGAACCGGTGGACGTCGGCGACCGCGCGGCGCCCCGCCCGGAGATCCTCCTTCGCCCCCCGCTCCCGCGCGGCTCGGACGTCGATCGCCTGGTCGGAACGGTGGCGACGGTGGAGCGCGGGGTCGTCGTAGCCGGCGGGCTCCGCCAGGGGGCGCCAGCGGTTGTGGACCTCGCGCGGGTGCTGGGGTGGCCTCTGATCGCCGAGCCCACGTCGGGGTTGCGCGTGCCGGGCTCCCTCACCGCCGGCCAGTTCCTCCTGGCCGACCCCGGCTTCGTCTCGGCGCACGTGCCGGAGCTTGTCCTCCAGCTCGGTGCGGCGCCGACCTCCCGTGCCGGGCTCGCGTTCGTCGCCGGAGCCCCGACACTCGTGATCGTCGACCCCGACGGACTCGTCGCCGACCCGGCGCGGCACGCCTCGTGGACCATCGAGGTCGACCCGGCACCGCTCGCCGCAGCGGTAGCGGGGCGGGCGGACGAACACGCGCCGACGCCGTGGTTGCGCGAGTGGCGCGAGGCCGACTCGGTCGCCCGTCGTGCGATCGATGGGCTGATCGAGTCCTGGGACGAGCCGTTCGAGGGGCGCGTCGCGCGCGACCTCGCGGCATCTCTCCCCGACGGCTCGACGCTCATCGTCGGATCGAGCATGCCGGCGCGCGACCTGGACGCGTATATGCTGCCGCGCAGCGGTCTCCGGGTCCTCGCGAACCGCGGTGCGAGCGGGATCGACGGGTTCGTCTCGACGGCTCTCGGCGTCGCCGCGTCAGGGGTGAGGACCTATGCGCTCTGCGGCGACCTCTCGCTGGTCCATGACGTCGGCTCGCTGCTCTGGAGCGCGCGTCGCGGCCATCACGCGGTCCTCGTCGTGCCGAACAACAAGGGCGGCGCCATCTTCTCGTTCCTCGCGCAACGCGACCTGCCGGAGCTCGAAGCCCTGTTCACGACGCCGCACGGACTCGACCTCGCGGAACTCGCGGGCGCCGCGGGCGCCGGACACGTGTGCGTCGACCGCGGGGGCGACCTCGCGTCGGCGGTCGAGCGTGCTGCCGACGCCGGCGGCGTGTGGATCGTCCAGGTTCCATCCGACCGCGAGGCGAACATCGCCCGCCACGCCGAGGTGACCGCTGCCGTGGCGGCCGTGCTCGAGGGCGACTAGCCCCAGCGGAGCGAGTCGAGCAACGCGCGGAACTTCCGCTCGGTCTCGTCGAGCTCGAGCTCGGGGACCGAGTCGGCCACTATGCCGGCGCCGGCGAACAGCCGTGCGCTGCTCCCCATGATCTCGGCGCATCGCAGGGCGATCGCCCAGTCACCGTCGCCGCTCGCGTCGACCCACCCGACCGGACCGGCGTAGAGGCCGCGGTCGATCGGCTCCAGCTCCGCGAGCGTCGCGCGCGCCGTCCCGCGAGGGGAGCCGCAGACGGCAGGCGTCGGGTTCAGCCTCGCGACCAGGTCGAGGACGCTTCGGACGTCGTCGCGTACCCGCCCGGTGAAGGGCGTGGCGAGGTGCCACACGTTCGCCGTTCCGAGCAGCTCGGGTTCCTTCGGGAACCGGAGTTGCTCACAGACCTCGCCGAGCGTTTCGGCGACGGCATCGACCACGGCCGCGTGCTCCTCACGTTCCTTGGGGGAATCGAACAGCGCCCGTGCGGCCGCACGGTCGTCGAGGGGATCGCCGTGCCGCGGCGCGGAGCCGGCGAGCGGCGTGGCGCGAACCTCCTGCGCTCGCTTCGCCACCAGCAGCTCCGGCGTCGCGCCGACGAGGAAGCCCATCGGGTGCATCTCCCCGCGCGCGAGCTCCATCTCAGGCGCGGCGAACGTGTAGCAGTCGGGGTCGACGGCCCGCAGACGCCATAGGAGCTGCTTCGGGTCGAGCTCGCGCTCGGCGTCGACGATCAGCGTGCGGGCGAGCACGACCTTGCGGAGCGCGCCGCCGCGGATCCGGCGCGCAGCCTCCGCGACCGCGGCCGCGTACTCCTCGGGCTCCGGGTCCGGTCGGAGCTGCATCTCGGTGAACGCGTCGTGGGGAAGCACGCGCCCGGTCCAGCGCTCGCGCTCGTGATCGGGGGGTGCCAGGCCCTCGGGCCACACGTCGACCTCCCAGGTCTCGCCCGCGGCATCCCTCGTCACCGTCCGCGAAGGGATCACGAGGTCGGCCGGCCACCCCTCGTCGAACGGGATCGCGCCGACGGCGGTCGTCTTCGGCCCGCCGCCCTCCAACCGCACCCCGCGGAGCACGTCCGCGGTCGCGCGCGCGAGGCGCTCGATCCGATCGGGTCCGCCGTCGACGCCGATCCGCGCCGTCGTGCCGGTGGACGAGAGGCCCAGCCCCCTCCGCTCGAAGAAGAAACCGCCCGGCCGGTAGTTCGCGAGGAGGTCGAAGGCCGGTCCGAGCCGCTTCGCGCGGGCGATGAGCGTGTGTTCCGTCATCCGCGGGTCCCCACGAGGAGCTGCACGATGCCTCCGGAGAGCTGCAGCCGCTCCGCGTCGGGGAACCCGGCGGCCCGGAGCATCGCGACCATCCGCGGCGGCGACGGCAGGTACGCGGTCGACCGTGGTAGATAGAGGTACGCCTCACGCCGCGACAGCACGCCGCCGATGAACGGCGCCACATGGCGGAAGTACACGGCATGCCCGGACCGCGTGAGGCGATCATCGGGTTCGCTAGTCTCGAGGAGCGCCACGCGCCCGCCTGGACGTACGACCCGCGCAGCCTCGTCGAACAGGGCTTGCAGATCTGTCACGTTGCGGAGTGCGAAACCGCAAGTTGCGCCGTCGGCCGACGCGTCGGGCATCGGCAGGCGCAGGACGTCGGCACGCACGAGCGGCGCGTGGGTCGTCGCGGCCGAAAGCATGCCGTCGGAGAAATCGAACCCGATCGCCCGGTACCCGTTGCGTCGCAAGTCCTCGCACAGAGCGCCGGTTCCGCAAGCCAGGTCGAGCACGAGCGCGCCGCCGGGCAGCCGGAGCTCGCGGACGGTGCGGTGGCGCCAGCCGACATCCATCCCGAACGTCATCACGCGGTTCACGAGGTCGTAGCGGCCGGCCACCGAGTCGAACAACCGGCGGACGGTTCGTGCCTTGTCCGCGCCCTCCGGAAGGCCGGACGCGCTCACGCCCGCCATGCTCGATCGATGCGCCGGGTCTCGGCGCGCGCGGCCCGCACCTCGACGTCGCCGCCTACACGCTCGATGTGCTCCTGGGCGGTCTCCAGCAGCACGCGCTGGAAGTGGTTGGCGACGAGGCTCGTCACGGCCGAGAGGAGCGTGCGGAACGCCTCGACGAGCTGCGCGGCGGCTTCCTCGTCGCTCGCGGCCGTGTCGCGGACCGGCTTTCGGACGTGCGCGTCGAACAGTTCGACCGCGCGCTCGGCGAGGCCGACCATGGAGTCGTGGGTATCACGCGCGAGCGAGAGCAGCTCCCCGAGCGGCAGCCCGAACTCGAGGAGCCTGAGCGCAGCGCGGACCATCTCGATGTCGGCCGCCGTGTAGCGTTCCTCGCCGTCGTCGAGGTGGCCGAGCCGGATGCCCTCGCGCTCGACCGCTTGGATCAGCGACGCGGGCACGCCGCTTCTGTGGGCGAACTGCTCCAGCGTGAGGAGCTCCTGCTCGGCGCCGTCTCCCCGAGCCGCAGCGACCGCCGCCGCGAGGTCGGCGTCCGCGCGGCCGAGCTTGCCCTCGACGACTCGCTTGATCGCGGCGAGCGTGAGTCCTTTGCGCTGGAGCGAACGCACCTCGCGTATCCGCACGATGTGCTCGGGGCCGTACCAGGCGACGCGGCCCTCCCGCTGCGGCGGCTGGAGCAGCCCACGCGACTGGTAGTAGCGCACGGTGTCTACGGAGACGTCACACGCCGCAGCAAGCTGTTCGACGCGGTACCTCACGACCGGACACTCTACGAGTGTTCGCTCGAACCATCCATGCTCCGCTGCACGGCGGACGTACGGTCGAACCGTCGAGGGGGAGCGTCGCGCCTACGTGATGCGCTTGGAGGAGAAGGACAGGATCGAGCAGTCCTTCTTGGCGACGACCCAGATGACGACCTGGTCGGGGGGCTGCCCTGCCTTGGGGCTCTCGAGGAACACCCCGAGGTAGGCGGCCGTGCCCTGGAACTTCGCCTCGATCAGACGGACGAGCCGGTCGTTCTCGGTGAAGCTCGAGGCGCGGAGCAGGCAGTCGAGCGCGGTCTGCACCGTATCCGGGGGTGCGGAGCTCTGCGACCCGCCGACCGTCGTCGCGCCGCTCTTCACTTGAGTCGCCACCTCTGTGGCGAGGGCCTCGAGCCGGGCGACGTCGTAGTCGACGGACTGCACCTCGAGGCCAGCCGCCGCTTCGAACTCAGCATTGGGCCCGCGTCCGAGATCCGCGGTCGAAGCTGCGGACATCGCCGCCGAGCCTGCGCCCGCACCGCCGAGCATGTGCGGGAGCTCGATCGCCACGAGCGCGACGACGGCCGCCGCAGCGGCGAGGCCAGCGGCCCACTGGAGCCGGGTCTGCCACGGCGTCCGCCGGCTCCGGGTGCGCCGGCCGATCTCGGTCGTCACGGGGTTCATGACGCCGAAGGGCATGGGCTCCTCTTCGAGGGACGCGAGCGCCGTGACGGCGTGGCCTGCCAGCTCGAGCTCCTCCCGGCAGGTCTCGCAGGTTGCCAAGTGAGCGTCAACGGCTGCCTGCTCTTCGTCGGTGAGCGCGCCGTCCACGTAGCCTGCCAGGAGCTCTTCGGGGTGATTCATGTCGGCCTCGTTCCGTGTGACGGTTCGGGCGCGTCCGGGCGTTCCCGCCGCTCGGGCTGGGACCCGCCGTGGACCGGCGCACCGAGGGCCCTCGCCAGTGCCACGCGACCGCGGTGGAGGCGCGACTTCACGGTCCCGACGGGCACGCCGACGATCTCCGCGACCTGCTCGTACGGAAGGTCCTGGACGTCGTGGAGGATCATCACGGCCCGGAAGCCCTCGGGGACCTCGAGCAGTGCGCGCTGCACGTCGATCAAGAGGCCCGTCTGGTCGGCGTGGTCCGGAACGGGAGGCGGTTCAGGCTGATGTTCGGGGAGTCGGTCGAGGAGCGGTGCGCGGCTGCGCTTGCGGAGGAGGTCGTAGCAGGCGTTCACCGTCACCCGGTGGAGCCAGGTGGTGAACGCGGCCTCGCCGCGGAACGAGGCCAGCTTCCGGAGCGCCGTGAGGAACGCGTCCTGCGTCGCGTCTCGCGCGTCTTCCTCGCAGCCGGTCATCCGCAGCGCCAGGTTGTACACGCGCCGCTCGTGCCGCTCGAAGAGCACGCCGAACGCCGAGCGGTCGCCCCCCAGGCACCGCCGGACGAGGTCCTCGTCGCGCTCGCCGCTCACGCCGTCCCGAGCAGCTCGACGCCGGTGCGTGCGTGCTCGGTCCTCACCGCGGCAGCATAGCCCCGGGCGTTCAGGGAGCGGTCGAACGCGTCAGAGCACCGGCGGCCCGTTGGTGGCCGTTTCGGTCGCCTTCACGTACTTCTCCGTGAACGACAGGCGCGCCGCGAGTAGCGACCAGGCCTGCTTCGTGACTGTCACCGTGACCTCGCCGGTCTTGGCGTCCAGCTTGAAGGCGGCGAGGTGGGCTCCAGGAGTGAGCTCCTTGACCTTCGCGAGGGCCGCTTGCAGCGCAGCCTGCTGGTTGTTCGTGTCCTTGTAGACCGTGGCTGCCTGAAACGACGCTTCGTCGGCGGCGTCGGACACCTTGTACCGCGTGTAGAGGATGGAACCGGTGTCGATCGCGGCGATGACGAGCAGGATGAGCAGCGCGAGCCATAGGAGGGTGATCTTGCCCATGAGGCCGCGCTCGTCGCGGGCGCGCTCGCCTAGGAGCCTCATCTGCGCCACCTCGCGGTGAGCTGTCGCCTGACCATGTCGACCTCGCCGATGCGCAAGATAAGCGCCACGGCGAGGAACGCAAGCACCCCGGCGATCACGGCGGCGAGCACCTGCAGGATCTGGGCGCCGAACGTCGCCGTCCCGAGCGCATCGCCGAGGACCCTGGCGACGGTCCAGGCCGCCACGCCCGTCGCCGCGGCCGCGATCAGGGTGCGACCGATGCCGGCGAGCACGCGCTTGCCCTCGATCCCAGCGAGCCGTCGGCGGATCACGACGAGCGCGGTGATCGACGCGAACGTGTACGCGGTCGCGTTGCCCAGCGCAAGTCCTCGCACGCCGAGGTCGGCCGCGAAGTAGTAGATGAAGTTGGCTGCCGTGTTGACCGCCACAGCAGCGACGTTGATCAAGGCTGGCGTGCGCGTGTCCTGCATCGAGTAGAAGGCGCGCAGCAGCAGCTGGAAGAGCGAGAATGGGAACAGGCCGATCGCGAAGAAGACGAGGATCGACGACACGCGGTCGGTGCTCGCCCGGGTGGCGACGGGGCCGTGCTGCAGTAGTAGCCGCACGATCGGCTGCGTCAGGACGAGGTACCCGACCGCCGCCGGGATCACGATCAGCGCCGTCGCGCGGATCCCCTGGGCTAGGAACGAGCGGAACCCGTCGCGGTCGCCGTCGGCCCACCGGCCCGACATCGCCGGCAGTAGCGCCGTGAAGATCGACACGGCGAAGATCGCGTGGGGGAGCTGGAAGATGATGAGCGCGAACACGTAGGAGGAGTAGTCACCCCGCGCCCCGCCGTTCGCGAGGATCAGCACCACTAGGTAGCCGAGTTGGTTCGCCGCGACGTAGACGATCGTCCACTTCGCGAGGTGCGCGATCCGCGACACGGCCTCGTGGCGCCACTGCCAACGCCAGCGGAACCGGAAGCCGAGCTGTCGCACCGACGGCCACAGCGCGATCGTCATCGCAGCGACCCCGAGCGTCGTTCCGATCGCAAGGACGAGTTGCTGCGCGGTCGTGACCATGTGGCCCGGCTGTAGCCTCTCGGGGCCTGCCATGGCCGCGAACGCCAGGAATGTCGCGATCACCACGACGTTGTTCAGGATCGGGGCGAACATCGGCGCGGCGAACCGCCTGTGCGCGTTCAGCAGACCGGTGGCGACTGCGCCGATCCCGTAGAAGAGGATCTGGGGCATGAACCAACGAAGGAAGAAGGTGCCGAGCTCCCGGGTGGCGGCGGCGCGTGCGCCGCTCTGGCCGATCGTGTAGAGGCGGATGATGAACGGCGCGGCGAGGATGCCGACCACCGTGAGGGAGCCGAGCGCCGCGACCGCGATCGTCATGACCCGCTGCGCCGCATCCCACGCCTCGTCCTGGCCACGCCGTTGGAGCCACTCCACGAAGACCGGGACGAAGACCGACGAGAGGATCCCGCCGAGCGCGAGCTCGTAGATGATGTTCGGGGTCGTGTTAGCGATGTTGTAGGCGTCGGTGATGCGGTGCTCGACGACGCCGAGCGCGACCGCCATCGCCGACACCCGCAGTAGCCCGGTGACACGCGACAGCATCGTGCCGACCGACATCACCGCTGTGTTCTTGACGAACGACGCCTGCGAGTCCTCGGGCGGCAGCGCCGCTGCCTCCGGCGTGTCGGGGGTCACGACGTCCGACGTGGCACGAACCTCCTCGCCCAGAGCAGGAGCAACACGACCGCTGCGGCGATCGTGATCAGGATCGCGATGCGGTTGAAGCCGGTCGAGCGCACGATGAGCGTCGTCTCGTTGATGATGCGGCCGGACGGTGAGACTACCTGCACCTCGACCGGGAATCGCCCGGTCGTGTTCAGTCGCGCGTCGAAGTTCACGGTCGTCGTTGCGTTGGGGCCGAGCACGCCGTCCGCGTCGGGCGACTGTAGGTGCCCGAGCGAGACCAGGCGCAAGATCACGTGGACGGGGAAGGCGTTCGAGTTGGTGACGCGAACGGGGATGGCGCCTCCGGTGCTCGAGGTGAGCGTGACGGTCTGGCCGGCATCGGGGTGCACGGCGTCGAAGACACCTGCGATCTCTTCTCGCACGGAGGCGAGGAAGCGGCGGCCGGGAGCCTCGTTGCCGACGAACTGCCCCGACTCCGCGAGCAGGATGAGGCCGTCCAGGCGCGCGGGCTCGGTGCTCTCCTGCACGAGCATCGGCCTGTACGTGTCGAGCCGACGTCGGCCCGCCCGCAGTTCGTCGATGTAGGCGCGGCTGAACAGATCGGCGCTCGCGTTCATCTTGGAAGGGTCGGCCGGCGGGGAGGCTTCGGCCAGGGCGGTCGCCGATCGGACGGTTAGCCAGGGGGCTTCGGCGATGCCCCGGACGAGCGGTCCGAAGAACGCGCCGGGAGCCGCGAGGTTCTCGGGGAACACCATCGCGAGGCTGCGGGCGTAGCCGGGCTGCTCGAGCCAGATCGCAGCGAGCTCTCCGAGCACCGCCTGGGCGGCTCGGACCGGATCCTCCTGGATGATCGGCGAGCCGAGGAGTGCCTCCACGCTAGGGTCGGCCACGACGCCGTAGGTGGTGCCGCCGGCCGTGTCGAGGGCCACGACCGCTGGCGGAGCGAAGTCGAAGGGCTGCGGCTCCGACCGGACGGTCGTCGCGTCGAGCAGCAACGTCTGCACGCCCTGCTTAACCAGCTCGTCGAGGCTCGCCTGGTCGAGCGAGGAGTCGGGCGGTCGGAGCAACGTGGCCGTGGGCTGCCTTCCGAGCGTCGTGCCCACGAGGTCGCGTCCGCGCTGGAGCTGCACGTCCAGGTCTGGGACGAGGCCTCCGGCGGCGAGGGTGGGGAGCTGAGGAGCCGAGAACGGCAGGGCCGAAAGCTCCACCGCGTCCGAGGCGGCGATCTGCCGGAGCCGTGCGAGCGCCGCGGCCGCCGCGGCCGCCCCGCCCTCCCCTGCCTTCACCTCGCGCGTCGCGCCTTGGTCGACCACCGTGTAGCCGTCGCGCATCCGCGCCAGCTGGTTCAGGAGGAGCGGCGAGACCGCGAGGTCGACGGGCGTCGCCGCCGGATCTTGCGCGAGCGCCGCCAGCGCGTCGAGCTCACCGGCCAGGCGTCCACCGGGCGCGAGCGAACGCTCGAGCACCGGCGAGTTGAACACCCCATCGGGCGAGAAGTCGATCGGCTCGTGTAACACGAACGTCCAGGCGATGTTGAGCGGCATCATCGGCTGCCTCACGAGGAAGATGACCGGGGTCCGTAGCGCCGCGATCGACGTGAGGCCGCTACGCAGGTCGACCTCGAGCGGGTAGATCTCCGACTGGGTCGTCGAGATGCCCGCTGATGCCAGCTCCCACCGCAGCTCGAAGACGCGAGTGTCGCCCGGCGCGATCCCTGCCATGCGCCGAACCGTTTCGGCCTGGACCACGCCCGTCGTTGGATCTGCGACGAGCGACTCCTCGAAGGCCGTCCGCGAGAGCACCGGCCCCCAGAGCGTGAGGCCGATCGAGAGATCGTCGACCGGCTCGGTGCCGGAGTTCACGGCGCGGACCTTCACCGTGAGTTCCCGCCGATCGGGCGAGTTCCACGGCGTCTGGGAGACGAGCGTGAGTGCGACCGGCGACGGCTCCTGCGCCGCGGCCGGCACCGGTAGCAGAGCGAGCAGGATAGGGACGAGCAGGAGCGCGCAGAGCCGGTGCATCGGCGCGGCCATCCTACCCTCGGCCCGTCACGACGTAGCCGAGCTCCGAGGCGCCGTACGCGACCGCGACGAAGAGGAGGAACGAGCCGACGGCCACGCGCAGAGCGCGCTCTCGGGCGCCGAGCGCGATCCTCGCGCCGAGGCGCGCACCGGGAACCACGCCGAGCGTGACCACGAGGAAGATCGCCCAATCGATGTGACCGAGGACCGCATGCGTGATCGTGCCGGGGATCGCGAGGACCGAGATGACCGCGAGCGACGTTCCGAGCGCACGTTTCAGAGGCATCCCGAGAAGCGTCGTGAACGCGGGGACCATGACGATACCGCCGCCGACACCGAGCAGCCCGGAGACGAAGCCGGCCGCGAGACCCACGGCCCCGAACCGCCAGGCGGATGTCGCCCTCTGCTCGCGGGCCTGTGACTGCCCGCCGCGAAGGACGCGGATCGCGACCCAGCCGAGCAGGGCCGCCGTGATCAGGAGGAGCACGTCGGCGTTCACGACGTCGGTCAGGGCGGCGCCGCCCACCGTCCCGAGCACCCCGGGCCCAGCGGCCCAGATCGCGGCGCGGACGTCGATCTCGCCCGCCCTCGCGTAGCTGTACGCGCCGGTGAGGGAGGTCGGGAAGATGACCGGCAGTGGGGTCGCGACGGCCTGGATCGGCGTCGCGCCGAGCAGGTACTGGATGGCCGGCGTCGTCACGATCCCGCCTCCGACCCCGAACAGACCCGACAGCGTCCCCGCGGCGAACCCGATCAGGGCCCCGATCGGCACGTCCCAGATCGTCATCCGAGGTGCCCCGCCGCGCGCTCGAGGGTCTCGCGCTCCCCACGATAGGCGGCGAGCTTGAGTGCCTCCTCGAGTGGGAACCAGCGGACCTCCTCCATCTCGCGGTCGTGCAGGGAGAGGCGGCCCCCGGTTGACCGCATCAGGAAGAAGTGCACCGTCTTGCGCACCCGCACTCCCTCCCACACGTAGGAGTACCGGATGGCGCCGAGGGAAGCCTCGATCCTCGCCTCCAGGCCGGTCTCTTCGCGGACCTCGCGGACGGCTGCCGTCTCGGCGGCCTCGTCCGGCTCGATCGCACCTTTCGCCAGACCCCAGACGAGCCCGCCGCGTCGGGTTCGCCGTGCCGCGAGGGCGATCTGGATGCGGCCCTTCCGTCGCCGGTACACGACCCCGCCGGCTGAGACCTCACCACGCGTGTGCATCAGCTGAGGGCGGGAACCGCGACCCTATACTGAGCCGCTGTGCTCGAGCGCGTCGTCGACTTCCTCAAGCAGTACCTCTCTGTCCCGTGGGGCTACCTAATCGTCGGCACGGGCACGTTCCTCGAGAATTCCGTGGGTGCCGGGGTCATCGTGCCGGGCGAGACCATCGTCATCCTCGGCGGATTCTATGCTCGGGTCGGCGACCTCTCCCTGCCTTGGGTGGCCTTCGCGGCGTGCCTGGGAGCCGTGCTTGGCGACAACATCGGGTACCTGATCGGCCGCCGATACGGGCGGGGGTTCCTCGAGCGGCACGGCCGGAAGCTGCTCATCACCCCGCACCGGCTGGAGCAGGCCGACCGCTACTACGGGGCCCACGGCGGCAAGACCGTGTTCCTCGGCCGGTTCATCCCGGTCGTGAGGAGCGTCGGATTCATCCTCGCGGGGGTCGCTAGGATGGAGTGGCGGCGGTTCCTCCCGTTCGATGTGGCTGGTGCGGTCATCTGGGGGGTCGGTCATACGGTCCTCGGGTACCTGATCGGCGAGAGCTACGAGCGCTGGAAGGGCTACCTGACGGGGATCGGGCTCGCGATCCTCGTGGTCCTCCTTCTTCTGATCGGGGCTACAAAACTGCTCGCTACGCGCCGAAGTGTAGGGGGCGAGCTCCGCGAGCTGGAGGCGGAGCTGCCCGAGCACGGGCGTGAGCTCGAGCCGACCGCGGAGTTCGAACGGGGAGAGCAAGGGAGCGAGGAGTGATCCGGGATGGACGTCGCTGAGCTGCTGCGGTACACGGTCGAGGTGGGGGCGAGCGACCTTCACCTCAAGGCGAACAACGTGCCCTTCATCCGGGTGGATGGCGCCCTGCAGCCTGCGCCGTTCCCGGCGCTGACGGCGGCCGACACGGAGGGGGCCGCGCAGGCGCTGCTGCCCGAGCACAAAGCGCGGGAGTTCGCGGCGAAGAACGAGGCCGACTTCGGGTACACGCTCGGCGGGGTCGGCCGGTTCCGGATCAACGCGTTCCGCCAGCGCGGGATGGTCGGCCTCGCGATCCGCCGGGTCCGATCCGACGTGCCGACGTTCGAGGAGCTCCGCCTGCCCCCGGTGATCGAGGACCTCGCCAACTCGCCCCGCGGCCTTGTCCTGATCACGGGCCCCACCGGAACCGGTAAGACGACGACGATCGCCTCGATGATCGGACACATCAACCGCACGCGGCGTGCGCACATCGTGACGATCGAGGATCCGATCGAGGTCGTGCACGACGACGACCAGTCGATCATCCAGCAGCGGGAGATCGGTCTCGACACCGAGTCGTACGCGTCTGCGCTGAGACACGCGATCCGCCAGGATCCGGACGTCGTCTTCGTGGGAGAGATCCGCGACGCCGACTCGGCGTTGTCGGCGATCCAGGCGGCCGAGACCGGCCACCTCGTGATCTCCACGCTGCACACGATCGACGCTACCGAAACGATCAACCGCCTCCTCGACCTCTTCCCGGCGTCGCACCAGCGCGAGATCCGAACGTCGTTCGCCGGCGGTCTCAGAGGCATCGTGTCGCAGCGCTTGGTTCCGCGGGCCGATGGCAAGGGGCGCGTCCCGACGGTCGAGATCCTGATCGCCACCGGGCGCGTCTACGACCGGATCATCGATCCTGAGGCGACGATCGAGATCCACGACATCATCGCCGAGGGCGGTTACTACGGGATGCAGACCTTCGACCAGGCACTCGTGAAACTGGTGCAGGAAGGCCTGGTTGCGGAGGAAGACGCGCGCCGGTACTCGACGAACCCCCACGACTTCATGCTCGCGCTCCGCGGCGTCATGACCCGGGGCGTGCCGACGCTGACGTAGAGGGCCGGGGTATCCTCATCCGGACATGGCCGGTCCGACGCGCCCGGGCGCCGGCGCGCTCCTCGAGGTCCCTCCTGTCGCCCGGGAGCTGGGCGAGCGCTTCCGCCTCGCCGGTCACGAGCTCTACCTGGTCGGCGGCGTCGTTCGAGACCTCCTTCTCGGCCGGGCCCACGGCGATCTCGATCTGGCCACCGACGCGCTACCGCGCGAGACGACGAGGGTCCTTCGAGGCTGGGCCGACCGCCAGTACCTGGTCGGTGTGAGGTACGGGACCGTTGGCGCGCGCCAGGGCGGCCTCGTCTTCGAGATCACGACGTTCCGCGAGGAGGTCTACCCCGAGGAGAACCGCAAACCGGCGGTGACCTTCGGCGAGGACGTCGAGACCGACCTGTCGCGCCGGGACTTCACGATCAACGCGATGGCTATCCGCCTGCCGGAAGGGGAGTTCGTCGATCCGTTCGGAGGCGTGAAGGACCTCGCGGCCAAGCGCCTCGACACGCCGCTCGATCCCGAGGTGTCCTTCTCCGACGACCCGCTGCGGATGGTTCGTGCAGCGCGGTTCGTCTCCCAGCTCGAGGTCCGGCCTTCGCCGCGCGTGATGGACGCGATCTCGCGGATGCGCGGACGTATGTCGATCGTCTCGGCCGAGCGGATCTCGGACGAGCTCGCGAAGCTGCTGCTGGGCGCGCGACCCTCGCTCGGGCTCGAGCTGATCGTGAAGACCGGACTGGCGGAGGAGTTCCTGCCCGAGCTGCCGGCCCTCAAGCTCGAGCAGGACCCGATCCAGAAGCACAAGGACGTGCTCCACCACACGTTCGCGGTCATCGAGCGGTGCGAGCCCGACCTCGTGCTGCGGCTCGCGGCGCTGCTGCACGACATCGGCAAGCCGCGGACCCGAGAGATCACGCCGGAAGGGGTGCAGTTCCACCACCACGAGGTCGTCGGCGCGCGGATGGCGCGGGATCGGCTCCAAGCCCTCCGCTACCCGAGCGCGGTGACCGACGACGTCGTGAAGCTCGTCGAGATGCACTTGCGTTTCCACGGGTACACCGAGTGGTCCGACAGCGCCGTGCGCCGGTACGTGCGCGACGCCGGGCCGCTGCTCGATCGGCTCAACGAGCTCACGCGAGCCGATTGCACGACCCGCAACCCGCAGAAGGCGAAGCAGCTCGTGGCGCTCCAGGACGACCTGGAGGACCGCATCGCGCGCCTCGCCGAGGAGGAGAACCTCGAGGCCATGCGGCCGCCGCTCGACGGGCGCGAGGTCATGGCTCATCTCGGCATCGCGCCGGGACCGCTCGTCGGCGAGGCGCTCGAGTACCTCATGGAGATTCGCATGGAGCTCGGTCTGATCGAGCAGGACGAGGCCTATGCGCTCCTCGACGCCTGGGCGGCGGCGAAAGGGCTGGGGAAGCCGGCGTCCTAGAGGTCGGTGGGCGGCCCGCCAGCAGCCTCGGCCCGCTCGCGGCCTATCGGTGGGCGCTTCGGAAGCAGCAGGGTGGCGACGACCCCTCCGAGGACGAAGATCGTGCCGACGGCGGCCACGCGCTTGGCCGCCGCGACGAACGCCTCCCTGATCGGGTCCACGATCGGCTCCACCGTATCCGGGGTGCACTGCGTGGGGTTCGGCGCGAAGGCGCACGGGTTCGTGAGGATGGCGCCGGCGCTGTCCTGGACGGCCGTGGAGATGCCGTCGACCGCTTGCAGCGGCAGCATCGGCACCCCGGACAGGCGAGCGCGAGTCTGTGAGCCGAGCGTCACGACGAGGATCGTTCCGAGGATCGCGATGCCGAGCGCCGAGCCGACCTGCCGGAACGTGCTCTGCGTCCCCGAGGCCTGTCCGGACTCGCGCTGCGGCACATCGACGAGGATCACGTTCGTGAGCTGCGCGGTGGCCAGGCCAACCCCGAGCCCGTACAAGAACAGGAA
>Ga0315282_10000954_pt1 | contig 56431 bp, 48 predicted proteins | sample YL17G07_20_MG_FD_203693 | JGI IMG/M metagenome (GOLD analysis project Ga0315282, IMG submission 203693) | Sediment microbial communities from Yellowstone Lake, YNP, Wyoming, USA - YL17G07_20 | ecosystem: Environmental > Aquatic > Freshwater > Lake > Sediment | place: USA: Wyoming | collected...
CGTTCGGCGGGTGTCGTGGCATCCGGTGCCGGCTCGTTCACGGGCCGAGTGTTCCCGCGCCGCCGGCGGGAGCCCTGCTGGGCACCCGGGCCGCGGCCCGGCGACCGGGAGGAGGTGAGACGACGTGATCTTCGACTCAGCGGTGCTCGCCTGCTGCGCGGATGAGATCGCGGCTGCGGCTGTCGGGAAGGCGATCCGCGACCTCCATCAGCCGCGCCGCCTGGAGGTCGTGCTCGAGCTCGACGTCCCCGCTCGCCGGCGCTTTATCACGATCTCAGCCGAGGCTGAACGGGCGCGCTGTCACCTCTCGGACGCCGCTCCGTCCGGCCCCGAAAAGCCTTACCCATTCCAGCAGTTCGGCCGGAAGCACCTGAAGGGCGCGCGCATCGTGGCGGCTCGGCAGGTGGGTTTCGACCGCGTGCTCCGCATCGACCTGGAGTCGCGCAACCCGGCCCTCATCGACCCGGTATGCGCGATCGTCGCGGAGGTGATGGGCAAGCACAGCAACGTCATGCTCCTCAGCAACGTGGACCAGGTACTCGAGGCCCTCAAGCACATCACGCCCAACCTGTCTCGCGCCCGTACGGTTCTGCCGCATGAGGAGTATGCGCCCCCGCCCACCTCGGTCGGCCGCGACCCGCGGGAGGCGTCGGAGCCGGACGTGCTGGAGATCATGCGGGACGCGGGCGCCGCGCCGCTGGTCAAGGTCCTCGCTCGTGCCTTCGACGGAATGAGCCGGCCTCTCACGGAGGAGATCGCGTTCCTGTCCGGAGCGCCGTCGGACGCGCCGTGCTCGGAGCTCGCAGACCCTGGCGCCGTGGCGGGCGTCTTCCGCGAGACCATGGCCCGGATCTCGGCCGCGCGGTGGGAGCCGGTGACGTGCGCGACTGACCGAGGCGACGTGTGCTACGCGTTCCCGCTCGCCCACATCCGCCCCCCCAGGTCGTGGGCTCCGGTCGGCTCGATCGGCGATGCGTTGGCCCTGTCGGCCGAGGCCGCGCGAGTGCGCTCGGAAGTGGCGGCCAGGCGCGCGGAGGTGGTCGCCGCGGTGCAAGCCGCGCTGTCGACCGTGCGCAAGCGGATCGCCGAGCTGGAGGACCAGGCGGATGACTCCGCCGCAGCCTCGTGTCGCCATCGCGCCGAGTGTCTCCTCGTCGCATTGACCACGGTGCCCGCCGGTGTCGCCGAGGCCACGGTGCCGAACATCTACGACCCGGAGGGCGCCTCGGTCGTCGTGTCGCTCGACCCCTCGCTGACGGCCGCCATGAACGCGGAGCGGCTGTTCGACCGGGCGCGTCGTCTGCGCCAGGCCGCCCGGAAGGCGCCGGAGCTCCTCGCTCGAGCCACCGCCGATGCCGACGCGCTCGAGCGCGCTCTGGACGGCGCCCGCAGTGCGGAGACGGTCGAGAGGCTGCAGGAGATCCTCCGCGGAGCCCAGCGACACGGAGCCCGCGCCAGGCGGGCCGGCCGCGGCCCCGACGATTCGGCGCCGGAGTTCCCCACCAGGTTCTCAAGCGATGGTTTTGAGATCGTCTACGGCAGGAACGCTCAGGAAAGCGATGAGCTGCTGCGGACCGTCACCGCGCCGACCGACTGGTGGCTTCACGCGAGAGACCAGCGCGGCGGACACGTGATCGTGCGTACGGAGAAGCGGCCGGAGCGCGTCCCGAAGCGCACGCTCGAGGAGGCGGCGCGGCTTGCCGCCCACCTCTCGAAGTCGCGCCACTCGTCGCTCGTGCCGGTCGACTACACCTTGCGCAAGTACGTGCGCAAGGCCCGCAAAGGCGCGCCCGGGCTGCATGTCTTTGAGCGTGAGAAGACGCTGATGGTCGAGCCGCTGCGGTCGGCCGACGAGCCGTTCTCCTGAGCCGGGCGCGGCGAGTACGGCCCTTACTCCTCCGCGCGCTCCCGCGTGTGCTTCACGAAGTTGATCTTAAGGTCGGCCACTAGGCTCTCCAGGTCGCGCCGATCATGACCCGTGACCTGTGGGAGCAGGAGCTTTGCGATCGCGTCGACGGCGTCGACCGCGCGGCCTGCCTCGGCGTAGTCGGCCCTTATCTCCCCGGTACGGGCGCTCTGCACGAGGCCGAGGTGCTCCCACGCCAGCCGGGCTAGGTGGCCGACCGCCGCGTGGAGCACCGAGTCGACCGACGACGGGACAAGCACCTCGAGCACCTCTGGCGGCAGCGAGAGATCCTCGCCGGGCTCCTCAGGCGGGGTTTCGCCGGTCGTCGCTTCGCTTTCCTCGGCTTGCGCGGCCGCTTGCTTGGACTTGCGGCGGTCCACAACATCGGGCTCCGGGGCTTGGTCTCCGGCCTTCTCTTCGGGCATCGCGCACCTCCAAACGACCGATCGGACGGGTGAGACGGCTGTCAGGATAGCACGCCTCTCGCGAGCGCCTCAACTAGGAAGGAGGCACTCGGCGTCGGAGGGTGCGGGCGGCCTCATGTCGGCGATCACCGTGCCGGCTCCTATGCTGCGAGGAGCCGTTCGGGCGAGAGGATGAGCGCGATAGAGCCGTCGCCGAGCACGGCCATCGCGCTCGCGAACGGTGTGTTGCCCAGGCCCTCGGGCACGGGTCTGGGAATGAGGTGGTGCCGCCCGACCACAGCGTCCACGGCGAGGTCGAGGCGCCGCCGGCCGACGCGCAGGGCCACGACGGGCGCCGCCGAAGGCCCCGCGGGCGGCTCGTCGGGCAACCCCAGCAGACTGCGCAGGCGGACCGCGCGCCCGGAAGAGCCGGCCAGCTCGGGCTCGCCTCCTATGGCGAGGGTGACCGTGTCGTCAATCACGGGCAATGGGATAGCGTACAGACTGTCCGCGACTCTGACGACCAGGGCCTCGACCGGAGCGCAGACGGCCGGCACTCGCACGCTGAAAGTGGTGCCCTCACCCTTTGCCGTCCGGATCTGAACCGATCCCCCGAGCGCCTCAACCTTGCTGCGGACGACGTCCAGACCCACTCCACGGCCGGACACCTCAGTGGGATCCTCAACAGTCGAGAAGCCCGGCATGAGTACGATCTCCACCGCCTCGCGGTCGCCGAGGTGACGCGCCTGGGCCGCCGTGATCAGCCCTTGACTCACGGCCCGTTCGCGCACCTTCCGCGGGTCGATCCCGGCGCCATCGTCGCCCACGACGACGCGGAAGGAGTCGCCCTCGCGGGTGGCCTCCACTAGGATCGTGCCGTGCCGCGGTTTGCCGGCGGCCGCCCTTTGGTCGGGCGTCTCGACGCCGTGGTCAACCGCGTTGCGGACCAAGTGCACGAGCAGGTAGCCGATCTCCTCAGCCAGCTTCCTGTCGACCTCCACCTCTGTGCCGCGGATCACGAGATCGGCCTCTTTGCCGCCGGCCCGGGCCAAGTCGCGCACCATCCGCGAGAAGCGACCCACCACCTGTCCGATCGGGCACATCCGAGCGGTAACGACGACAGCCTGCAGATCGCCCGCGATGCGCCCGATGCCCTGCAGAGTCTCCGCGAGCCCCGGGACCGAGTGGCGCCTACAGATCTCGTCGAGCTGAGCACGCGCGACGGCCAGCTCCCCGGTCAGGTCCATGAGGTTGTCGAGCTTGGAGGCGTCCACTCGCAATGTGTGTGGGGCCTGGGCGGGCACAGGTTCCGCCTCCGTCCGTGAGGCACCGGCAGTCGTTGCCGCTCCGGGCGCCGCTTCCGCCGGGATTCCGCGCAGGGCCGTCAGCTTGCCGCGAAGGTGGGCCGTGTCGGTCGTGATCCGCTGCCCGGAAACCGCCTGCTGGACCATCTCTTGAAGCGAGTCGACGCATGAGAGAAGCAGTCCGACGAGCGGCCGGCCGGCTCGAAGCTTGCCCGATCGGACGAGGTCGAGCACGCCCTCCATCTGGTGTGTGAGATCGGTAATGGGGTCGAAGCCCATTGTCGCCGACATGCCCTTGAGTGTGTGCGCGGAGCGGAACACCTCGCCGATCGTCGCTTGATTGGCGGGGTCGCTCTCAAGCGTCAGCAGGTTGCGAGAGAGCGCGCGAAGATGCTCATCCGAGGCGTCCGCATAGAGGGGGATGTACTGTGCGACGTCCAACGAGAACCCCCAACAAGCTGCCGGGCCGGCGGGGCGCTCGCCCCGTCAGGTGCGCTCGGCCGCCGACCCTCTGGCGCGGGCTCACGGCGCCCGGAGCGAAGCTGTTCAGCCCTGTCTCAAAGAACGGCGCCCGAGCGGCTAGAGCGCCGCGAGCGCCTGCTCCTCGGTGTCGTGCACCTCGATGATCTTGTCCAGCCGGATGAGCTGCATGACCTCAGCGATGGAGCGGCGCACGCCGCAGACCTTCAGCGTGCCGTCCAGGGCCCGCACACGCTTACAGCCCGCGACCAGGGCTCCCAGCCCACTGCTGTTGATGTAGGTCAGGTCAGCCAGATTCACGATCAGGTGCTTGGTGTCCCCGCCGATAAGGGACACCAGCCGCTCCCTGAACTGCTCCGCAGAGGATGAATCCACCTCTCCGGCCACGTCGACCACCAGGGCCCCCGGCATGCCGGTCACCTGGCGAACGCTGAACTCCACACCTTCCAACCCCTCTCGTGACAGCTCCCGCACGCCGACGACGGCGGCGCGACCACGGCGGCCCGGTCCACTACCTATCGCCCGGGCGCCTACCCAGGTGGACACGGACGGTCGTACCTCCGCCCACCGCCGACTCTATCGAGCGTGAGTCCATAAGCGACGCGACCAGGGACAGCCCCCTGTGCTCCAAGTGCATCAGAGAGTCCACGCCCTCGTGCGCGGTCTCCTCGGCGCTCAGCGCCTCATCGGGGTCGAACCCGCGTCCCCGATCGGACACGGTCACCTCGACACTGCCGATCCGCGCCGCGAACGCGACGCCGAACGAAGCGCCCGGGTTCGGGCCTCCGTACGCGTGCTGCACGACATTCTGGCACAGCTCGTCGACGGCGAGCAGCACGCGGTACTCGCTCGTGGGTGACAGGCCGGCGTCCTTGCACACCTCGGCCGCCAGGAGCCGGGCTTTGCGGCACGAGCCGGGAACGCACGGGAGGGTTAGCTCGCACTGCATGCCCGCGGAGTCCGTAACCGCCACAGTCACCTGAACGCCTCCCTCCAAGCACCCTTCACTTTGCCCCTCGCTCCGGGGCGCTCGGCTGTGCGGTGAGCACCTTGTCGACGCCCTCGATGACGCGCTCCGGTTCGAACGGCTTGACGATGAAGTCCTTGGCGCCCGCCTCGATCGCATCCAGCACCATGCTCTTTTGTCCCATCGCGGTGCACATGACGATTCTGGCCGTAGGGTCGGACTCGACGATGCGTTTCACCGCCGTGATACCGTCCATCTTCGGCATGGTGATGTCCATGGTCACCAGGTCAGGCTGCAACTGGCGGTATCTGGCAATGGCCTCCTCGCCGTTGTCGGCTTCCCCGACTACCTCGTGGCCGGCCTTGGTGAGTATGTTCCTCAGGGTGACGCGCATGAACATCGCGTCATCCACTACCAGTATCCTAGCCACCGGACAGCGGTCTCCTTTCGGCGGCTTCGCGGCACCCGGCTCTGGCAACACGCCCGCGAGGCCGGTTCGCCTGTGGCCTCAGCGGCAGTGCGGGCCTCACGGCCCCGACCGCAGAGGGCCCGGGCGGTGCCCGGCGCGCCGATGCTTACCCTGGATCCAGCAGGGCATCGGCATCGGCCAGCGCGTCCGGCATCTGCGCGACCGCTTCCTCGATGCGCGAGATGTCGAAGCCCCACGCGGCAAGCGTGTCGCCGTCGAGCGGGGCCGTGAGACCATCCGCACCGATGCCGTACCCGGTCACCAACGCTACGATGTTGCCCGCGTGTGCCAGCCCAACCAAGCGCCCCTCCGTCGGGCACTCCGACGGCGCGTGGTGGTACTTGATCGCGTCGACGAGGTCGGGCGGAAGCGACCAGGCCTCGCCGACAAGCGCGCCTACCTCGGCGTGGTCGAAGCCGAGCACCTCTCGCTCGGCTGCGTGGAACGGCTTGCCTTCGTGCCGCACCTTCGCCAGGATCTCCTCGAACGCGGACCGCACGTAGGAGTCGAGTACTGTCTTCCCCAGGTCGTGCAGCAGCCCCGCGATGAAACCTTCCTCGGCGAGCACCGGCCGCCACTTCTGGGCCAGAAAGCGCGCCGCGGCCCCGGCCGCGATGCCGTGCCGCCACAGCCACCCGCGTTCCAGCCCGTAGCCCTCCACCGCGCGGTCCATGACCCCGAACGCCGAGCCGGCGATGGCCAGGCTCTTGATGCTGTGGAACCCGAGCAGGACGACCGCGTCCGATAGGGTCGCGATGCGTCGCGGGAACCCAAACAGAGCCGAGTTGGCCAGCCGGAGCACGCGCGCCGTGAGCGCTTGGTCGCGTGCGAGCACCTCCGTCAGCTCGAACACGGAGCTGTCGGGGTCGCGGGTGATGCGGATCACCTCGGTCACCACGACCGGCAAGGCAGGCAGATCCCTCACGCGGGCGGCTAGTTCATCGGCTGTCAGCATCGCGGCCACCTATCGCAACCCGCGGCTCGTGGGCCCCCGGGCTTGGCTCAAGTGCCACTATGGATGTCGCCTCTTGTGCGTCGGACCAGTGCGTGCATCGGGCTGTTCTCTTGTCTGCGGGCGCGGGCCCGCGCGTTGGCCCATGTCGCGAGCGGCGCGTGTGAGCTCCGCCTCAGCCTGCTTATGGCAGCTTGCACAGACGACGCCGCTGGTGATAGATGCCCCGCACAGCGAGCACACCAGCTTGGCGTCCGTCGGTGCGTGGGACGCGTCTAGTCGCCCTTGCCTCAGGTAGGACAGTATCACGTCGGGTCGAACACCGGTCGCTTCGGCCACCTGGCCCAGGGGCGAGCCCGGGTTCCTGTTGAGGTACTCCTTGACGGCGCGGAATTGCTCCTCATCATCCCTGGAGCAGGATGGGCAGACGCGTTGGGGCGCCGCAGCCACGAACACCTTGCCGCACCGCGCGCAGTTGCGGAACTTCTGGACGCCCATCGACGACACCAGCCTCTCGCACCCGTCCCTTGAGCGCTCCCGGGACTCAGCCGAGCTTGGCAAGCTCCTTCTCAGCGCCCCCCACAGGCGTGACGGTCACGACTCCGGTGGCCACGGTCAGCACGACACTGCGGCCCGCGTTGCCCCCGGTGTCTTCGGCCAGAACCCGCAGGCCGGCCAGCTTCAGCGCGGCGCGCACGGCCCGAACGTTCCGGCCACCTATCTCCAGGGCCGGGTTGCTCGATCCGCAGGAGAACACCTCCGCGCCGCCTCCGACGGCGCAGAGCAGCATGCGCCGGTTCGCGCCCGACTCCTCCAGCGCGGCGATCAGTGCGGGCACCGCCGTGTCCGCATACTTGCCCGGGCTCTCCGGCCTTCCGGCGCTTTCCGGGAGCATGATGTGGCTGAGGCCCGCGATGCGCGCCTGGCGGTCATAGGCGCAGAGCGCGACGCACGAGCCCAGCCCGACCGCGGTCAGGCGCTCATCGGGACTCCGCGAGACCCTGAGATCCGACATGCTGACCACGATGGTGGGCGTCATGGCTCAGCGTGCTCCTGCCGCAGCCAGGGCCCGCTCGGTCGCCTCGGGAGTCGACAGGATGAACAGATAGGCGGCGAGCCCGCTACCTTGCACATGGAACCCCGTCTCGACAAGTATAACCCAGTCCGCGTCAGCGCCGGCCATGACTGATGCCTCGGAGAAGATGACCACCGCCGGCGCGGCCGCGACCGCTGGTGGGCTCAGGTCGGTCGCGAGGCCGGTCGCGTCGCGCAATGCCGTAATGTACGAGCCTATCAGTATGTTGGCGGCCTCGCACAGCACGGACCTCTCCAGGTCGCCCAGCGCCCGGGCGGTGCCGTCGGGCCGGCCCAGCACGCGGTCGGCCAGCGACAGGGCCCCCACGAGCGGGACAACGTAGAGGGCCGAGCCGGGGAAGTCGCCGGCAATTCGGAAGCAGACCGCCGCAACGTCTTCCTCACCCCCGCCGATAGCCGCCAGTATCTCCTCGGCCCTGATCACCCGGGCCTGCCCGACCGTGATCTCGACCTCCTGCCTCAGAAGCGCGGCTAGCGCGGTCGCGGCGCCGTTCGCGCCGACGCTCCCGATCGCACGCAACGCATCCAGGTGCACGTCGGTGAACCGCAATCGCAGCCTCCCTTACGGCGAGATCGGACATCGGAGAGTGCGGCGCGCCAAGGCACGTGTACTCGTTCGGGGATGCCCCGACATGACCTGCAGGCGCCACGCACTATGAGCGAAGGTCAAGAAGCCGCGGGCCCGTCTCCGCGGCGGGCCGATGGTACCGGCTTTGCGTCTGATGGGACAGCCGCGTAAGCCGCAGAGCGCCCTCGGCCCGGTCCATGCGGCGCCCCAGGATCTCCGCCTGCGTTTCCTCAAGCCTGGCGGCGCGGTCGGTGAGCTCCGAGACCCGGTCCGACAGCGCCAGGATGTAGTCCGGCACGGCGCCGCGCCCGCGCCCCCCGGCCTGGTCGGGCGGCCAGTAAGTGTCCAGCTCCGCCTGGAGTGCGGTGAGCTGCGCCACGCCCGCCTCGGCGCTGTTGATGTACTCATCGATGGTGCGCGAATCGGCGATGTCCAGGTCGGCGAGCGCGTGCTCACCGTCCGCCACATGCGCTTGCAGAAGATCCGCGATGCGCGCGAGGACCGTGCCGGTCTTGTCCCAATCGGCGGGTCCCGCCATCGTGCCTCAGCCCCCGTCAGACTCGCGCCGACCGCCTAGGCGCCGTACACCTGTCCGTCGGCCACCGCCAGCGGCTGCTCCGGCGTCCCGACGGCACGAGCGCCGTCCGCGACGACTACCCCTTCGCCGAGGAGAGCGTACGCCACATGCGCCCCCTCACCCACGGTCGCTCCCGGCAGCAGCTCGCAGTTCTCCACGGTCGCGCCTTCGAGAACGTGGCATCCGGCGCCGAGGGCGGCATAGGGACCGATGCGCGCCTCGTCCACAACGGACCGCGCGCCGATGCGAAGGCGCCCCGTCAGCGTCGCCGTGTGGTCCGCCTCGCAAGCCTCGCCGATGATCTGCCCGTCGCCCGGCCACTGGTCCATCGTGGCCCGGCCTGCCTCGAGAATCTCCGCCGATCCGCTCACGTTGGTCCAGAACCCTTCCACCTTGAGGAGGCGGGGGTTCTCTCCTCGCGCTATCATCGCATGGAACACATCCGTTAGCTCGTACTCGCCGCGTGGAGACGGCCTGAGCCCGGCGATGTCGTCGAAGACGCCCGGCTGGAGCACGAACAAGCCTGCGTTGATGTAACCGGGCCGCCGTGTCGGAGGGCGCTCTACGATGGAGACTGCGACTCCGTTGTCGGCGGTGATGAGCCCTCCGCCCACCGAGTCGCTCCACCAACCGGTGAGCACGGTAGCGTCAGGGCGGGAGGCGTGCAGGAGGCGCAGGGCATCGTAGTTGGCGTCAGGCATGAGGATGTCGCCGAATGCCATGATGAAGGGTTCATCATCGACCCAGTCCTTGGCCACCATTGTCGCCGCACCGGTGCCGTACCTGTCGGGGCACTGGCTTCGCGTCTCGATCTCCACACCGTAGTCGGGCGTCTTGGTCGCCCACTCGGCGACCTTCTCCTCGAGGTACATCGTGATAAGGAGCGCCTCGGTCACGCCGGCGATGGCAAGGCGTCTTATGGCGTGCTCCAGGATAGGCTCGCCCGCGACTTGCATGAGCACTTTCGGGCGGGTGAACGTAAGCGGCCTCATACGGGTCCCCTCACCCGCCGCGAGAACGACTGCTTTCAGCGCGACGCACTCCTCTCCGGTGTCAGCCCGGGGCCGGCCAGCAATGCCCTCAGCCCCTCGAGGGCTTCGTCCGTGGGCCTCGGCGCGTCGGGGCCGCGCTCCCAGTTATACAGCACAACGGCCCGGCAGTCGCGGTACCCGAACGTCTTCCTCAGGTTACGCTCCCACTCGGGGCCCGTGACCGCCATGGGATTCCATTCCGCGGCGGCCCAGTCGCTGACGCCCGCGGCGTCGAGCGAAGCGCCGAGGTCGCCGGCCGACTCAGGCAACTGCCCGTAGAAGCTGAAGCCGGGCACGGCATGGTCGGTGATGCCTGTCGAGAACGAGTAGTGCTTCTCCCACGGTGGGTACGTGCCGCCGCAGTGTGTGATGAGGTACGCGCGGGGCGCGCCCAGTTCGTGTGCCGTTCGCGCGAGGAACACCAGGTAGTCGTGTACGATCCGCTCGTGGTCGGCCAGGGAGACCCCCGCGATGTCCGAGTACGACTCGCCGCGGGCCCGTGCCTCGCTCGCCAGAGCCGCGAAACCGAGCGGCGCCAGCCCGCCGTGGACTCCCTCGCCGATCCGGTAGCCGTCGATCGGGTCGCCTGACGGGTCGTCGGGTGCGCGGTCCATGATCGCGTTCCCATCCAAGTAGTAGAACGCGTTCACCCCGATCGACGCCTCCCAACCCAGCTTGATGCCGCCGAAGAGGTGGCGCTTCCCCGGCGGCAGCGCCCTCGCCCATTCGAGGATCACGGGGACAAGTCTCCGCAAGCGCTCTTCACAAGCCGCCCGATACGGGGGCGACATCAGGTTGGGGGGTGGGAGCACGCGTGTCTGCCGTCCCCAGTTGCGCCAGCAGATCCTCACCGCGCGCTCCGGGCCGGGGCCGGCCCACTCGACGTTCCAGGCGTTCGCCGGGTCGAAGCCGGGGCCCGACGCGTCCCACCAGTTCCAAAGGTCCGGACGTCCGCCCCACCAGTTCTGCCCGTCCAGCGTGATCAGCACGGGCACGCTCGTGGCCTCCGCGGACGCGAGGAGCGCGCGCAACACTTCCTCCTGCCGGTCGGGATCGCCGTCCAGGTACGACCAGATGAAGCTCGCGCCCCACGCTAGGTGCGACTGTTCCGGGCGGCCCAGAGCCGCGATCATGCTGTTGAAGGTCGCTGGGCCGTTCGCGTCGACGCGCTGGGAGCTCCACCCGATCCCGTCCATACGGTTGAAGTACAGGCACCGCGCCGGCCGATCGGGCCCGTCCGGCAGCCCACCGCACAGCAAGCAGGCGATTGCGATAGTGGCGACCATGGCATCCGTCCTTCGCCCGGCTACGTTCGGTCGGCACGCCGTCTCAGCCTGCCCCCGGACAGGTGAGGGCAAGCCCGACCGGGAACACCACCGGCGGGGGGGAACACTGGCCCGGTCGCGGAGCTCGTCAGCACTGAGATTGCAGTCGAGGGAGGAGACGAGCCGATGATGTGTCCACACTCGTGGTTGCTCGCGTTGGTGGTGCTGTCGCTGATCGCGGCCGCCGGCGCCGCGCCGGTGACGCTCAGCGTTTCCGGCCCACCTCCGGTCGATGCTCTCCGGAGCCTGTATGAGCCGGTGGATACGTCGGTGAAGCCCGTCGTGCCGGCGTATGAGCTGCCGCTTGACCTGTCGCAGGTCGTCAACCTGTCGGACCTCCCCGGGCCGGGCGGAGGCCCGCTCGAAGAGACCCTGGCGAGGCTCGGCTTTGCCATCACCGACGCGAGGTACGCCGATGACGTGATCTCAATGTACAAGGAGCTCGGCGAGCGCGATGATCCGGTCTACGTGACTTGCGAGAGCGTGATGCACGTCTACCACGTCCAGTTCGACGAGATCCTGCGGTCCATCGAGGAGAACACGTTCTGCGCGATGCTGGCGCGGTTCTGCCAGGGGATGCAGGATGCCGGCCTGCGGCAGTACAACGACTTCGACGACCCCGCGCTCAAGGAAGCGGCGCGAAGGAACCTGGCGTACTTCTCGGTCGCCCTCGCGCTGGTTGAGGGCGAGCAGCAGTCAGGCCCGCCGCACCCGGTGGTTCGCGAGCAGGTGACGGCCGAGCTCGACCTCATCGCGGCCCACGCCGGGCCCGCGCCGAGCCCGATCTTCGGCTATGACGAGGACTACTCGCAGTACGTCCCGCGGGGGCACTACACCAAGAGCCCGGCCCTTGAGGCGTACTTCAGGGCCATGATGTGGTGCGGCCGCATCACGATGCTCGTCAAGGGCCGCGAGCCGGGGATCGCGGACGCGCTTGTCGACCGCGCGGAAGCGCGGCTTCAGACCATTCAGGCCGCGCTGATCGCTGCCACCCTGTACGGCGAGGCCGGCCGGGATCTGCTCGCGAGCTGGGAGCGAATGTACGCGGTCACCGGCTTCTTCGTCGGCGCGTCGGACTCGCTGACCCCGCGCGAGTACGCCGAGCAGCTCCAGACCGTGTGCGGCACCGCCTTCGAGTGGCCCGCGCTGGCCGAGGAGAGCATGTATGACAAGCTGCGCGAGAAGGTGGCCCTTCTGCGGTCGCCCCGGATCTACGGAGGCACGGGCAACGTCGTTCTCATGCCTCCGTTCTCCCCCGAGCAGCTCGACAAGACGCTCGACGCGACGAAGGGCATGAGGCTGATGGGCCAGCGCTTCGTCCCGGACTCGTACGTCATGCAGGAGCTGGTCTTCCCGCGTGTTGGCGCCTACGGCGGCACGGATCAGCCGTTCACCTGGGGCGACGGCCATCGCGTCTTCCCCCGCGGGCTCGATGTCATTGCCGCCCTCGGCAGCGACGCCGCCGCGCGGCTCCTGCGCTCCGAGGGGGATACCGAGTATCGCGGGTACGACGCGGCACTGCGCAAGGCTCGGGGCGAGCTTGCCGGTCTGCCTGCCGAGGACTGGCACCGCAACCTGTACTGGGGCTGGCTGGACGCACTTAGGTCTCCGCTGGCCGACGTGCCCGAGGGGTATCCGTCCTACATGCGCACCCCCGAGTGGCGGGCGCAGATGGTGAGGACCGCGCTGGTGTCCTGGACGGAGCTCCGGCATGACACGATCCTCTACGCGGCGCAGAGCTACACCCCCATAGCCGGCGCGGCCCCGGGTGAGCACCCCGGGCAGCCTCCCCTGCCGACGGGCTACGTCGAGCCGGTGCCGGAGTTCTACGGCAAGCTGCTCGCCCTCACGCGCCTGACGGAGCGCGGACTGAACGAGCTGAAGGTGCTCGACGAGCCGAGCGCCGGGCGTCTGGCCGCGCTCGGCGAGACCGTCGGCCGGCTGCTCGCCCTCTCCAAGCGCGAGCTGTCAAACGAGTGGCTGGAGCGAGAGGACTACGCGTTCATCCGCGATATCGGCCGGACGCTCGAGGAGATGAACCCTGATGGCGACAGGGAGGCGGCCACGTCGTTCCTCGTGGCGGACGTGCACACTGACACGAACAGCGGACTGTGCCTGGAGGAGGCGCTCGGGCCTGTGGTGATGATAGTCGTGGTGTGGCCGGACCCCGACGGCAAGCTGCGTGCGGCCCTCGGCCCGGCGACGCTGTACCACGAGTTCAAGCACCCCATCGCCGACCGCCTGACCGACGAGGGCTGGAGGAAGCTCCTCGAGTCAGGCTCCGGGGCGGCCCTGCCCAAGTGGACGAGGAGCTTCACGGCGTTTGAGCTTGGGGGATAGACTAGGCAGGAAGTCCGGTTTGAAGGAGCCGACCCATGAGGATCACACGGATTAGGGTCGAGGGACTCTTCGGGACGTTCAACCATGACATCCCCCTGAACCTCGGACCCGACCCTATCACCGTCATGATCGGGCCGAACGGATACGGGAAGACAACGGTGCTGCGGATGCTCCACCAACTCGTGGGCGGCCGATACCGGAGCCTCGCGGCGTACCCGTTCGACTTGTTCGGCGTGGCGTTCGACGACGGTGGCAGCCTGGAAGTGACCGCGCGCCAGTCGACAGCACCGGCCGGGGATAGCGAAGACGTTGGCACCGGCCTAGGCCCACAGTTGAGGCTGAGCTACGCCGGAGCGCAGGGGAAGGTGAGCTCTCACACCGTGCCCCCCCTCGACCACGAAGAAGCCCGGTTCGCGGCGCGCTATATAGACGACTACCTCCCGCACTTGGAACGGGTGGACGCCGCGCGCTGGCTTGATCCGACCACTGAGCGAGAACTGGCCTTGGATGAGGTGTTGGCGTGGTGGGGCGATCTCCTGCCGCCGCTGGGCGAGAGACGGGAGAGACGCCCTGCATGGATCGTGGACCTGTGCCGGCGGGTACCTGTGGAGTTTATCGGAGCCCACCGTCTGCTGTCACACGATGCCGCCACGCGCAGAGGCCGGGCGGCGCCGCGACGCACCGCTACGTATGAAGTCACAGTGAACGCCTACGCCCGGGAGATGGCAGGGACAATCGAACGAGCCGTGGCCGAGTTCGCCGAGTCTTCCCAGTCCCTCGAGCGCACGTTCCCTCAACGGCTGATGGACCGTCTTGCGCAGTCTGCAGGTACCCCCGAGGCGGCGGAGTCCTTGGAGGAGCGGCTCAGGGCACTCGACAGCAAGCGCGACCTACTGAGCGAGCTGGGCTTGCTTGACCAGGACACGGCGGCGAGGGAACCGAAGCTCCGTCCGACCGATACCCCCGCGGAAGATGTGCTTGGCCTTTACCTGGAGGACGCCGCCAGGAAGTTGGAGTACTTCGACCGGTACATACCCACGGTTCGGGCATTCACTGAGATCATAAACCGTCGCTTCCTTCACAAGACGTTTCGTGTCGCACGCGAGGATGGCTTCGTGATAAGGGACCGCAGCGGACTCCCCCTGCTGCCGGATCAGCTCTCCTCTGGCGAGCAGAATGAGCTAGTGCTGTTCTACCATCTGCTATTCCGCACTAGCCCCGGGTGTCTCTTCCTAGTGGACGAACCCGAGATCTCCCTACACGTGGCTTGGCAGAAGGGCTACTTGCGTGACCTCGCCGACGCGCTACGGGCAGCGGATTGTTATGCCCTGGTCGCCACCCACTCACCGCAGATCATCCATGACCGCTGGGACTTAACCGTCGAGCTCGGGGAGCCCGCCGATGCCGGACCAGCCTAGCGCGTGCGATGTCGCCAATGACGTACGCCTGACCGCCCAGGTAGCCCCGGGCGTACAGATCATCGTCGAGGGGTCCACGGATGAGCTTCTCTGGGGCAAGTTCGTCGACTCGCGACAGCGCCTAGCCGTGGCATGCAACAAGGAAGACGCGCTCGGGGCGCTCGCGATCCTGGAGGCCGCGGACTTCAGGTGGGCCGTCGCCATCGTCGACGCCGACTTCATGCGCATCGAAGGTGGCGCACTACCAAGCCGCAACGCCTTCGCAACGGACACGCATGACGCCGAGATGATGATGCTCCGGAGCGCCGCGCTGGAGCGTGTCCTCGCCGAACATCATGCGTGCGCCCAGTCACCCCAGCGCCTCCCGGTGCAAAGGCGCGAACGGCTGCTGGCCATTGCCGAGCCGCTTGGCGCACTCCGGCTGGTGTCGTTGCGTTGCGGCCTGGCCCTAAAGTTCGAGGACCTTGACCCTGGCAAGATCAGACGTGCCCTTCGAGCTCTCGTGCAGTACGTGCTCCAGCACTCGGGTGTCAGCCTCACGATCCTGGAACAGGTCGCAGTCGCCACAGACGAGGTGCTGTCCGCCGGACACGACCCTTGGGAGCTGTGTTGCGGTCACGACGTTACACTGCTTCTGGGACACGACCTCAAGGGATCGTTGAAGGGCAGCGACGAAGACCGGGCGAGGGCGGTCGAACGCGAGCTGCGCCTGGCATACGACCTGGCCATGTTCTCTGTGACGGGGCTCTGCGCCGCCCTTCGCTGGTGGGAAGCGGAGCACCCCGGGTACCCGCTGCTCCGCGCGGCCGACAGCTCAGTTGGGTCTGGCTGATGCGGATGTCCTTCCCACTCCGAGCCGCCATCGTGGTCGCTGCGCTCGCGGTCTGCTTCACTTCGGCCTTCGCCGCCCCTTCCGTCCTACTCGCCGACGGGTCCAACTACCCGACAGTGACCCTCGCGGTGGACCCCGGCCAAGACGGCACGGCAGGGCTCGAACAGGCCACCGTAGTGGAGGGGCGGCGCGGCTCGCTACCTGTCACGCTTGCCGGGCTGGGGCAGTGGACCGTGATGGCGGTCGTCGATTGCGGGCCGGCCGCGGCACGCAACGAGGCCACGCTCCGGGCGGCCCTGTCGGCGCTCGCGGCGGCTCTTCCTGAGGGCACTCGCACGGGGGTCGTGCTGGCCGGGCCCGAGGTCAGGCTGCTCGGGGTCTCGAGCGACCTGGCGGCGCTCGCGAACCTGCCTCCGGGCGTTCTCGGCGGCACGCACGCGCACCTGCGCGACGGGCTCCTCGCGGCGATGACCGACCTACGTCGATTCCGCGGCCCGCGAGCGATCGCGATCGTCATGTGCGGACCTGACGAAGCGTCACACGTCGCGGGCGAGACGCTCGCCGAGATCGCGCCATACCTGGGGTACCCGATCCTCGGTCTCGCGCTGGGCGGGGTCGACACGCGGCTCGCGGAGGCGGCAACCGCGTCGGGTGGCATGCTTGCGCGCGCGGACGATCCGGAGTCCGCGGTCGCGGCAGCCGCAGCCCTGTCGGGTCGGATGCGTCGGGCCGTGGGCTTGTCGTACCAGGGGCCCCCGGCGGTCGAAAGAGGCGCGTGGCGCACGGGCGTGCTGCGGGCGCCGGAAGGCGGCAGCCGGGTGTCGTTCGGGTACCTGGTCCCGCCCGCCCCCGACTCGCCGACGGCCACTGTCGCAATCGACTGCCCGGTGCTGCTTCCGCCGACGCCTATCGCGTTCCACGACCTCAGCACCGGGGCCGTTGTCGCCTGGTCGGTAGACGGACAGCCCGTTCCGCTCCGGCAGGCCGCATACCGGGCCGTGATCGGCTCCAGACCGCCCATCGTTCGAGCGATTAGGGTCGGAGCGGCCCCGGTGGCGCTGACCGGCGCGTCATTCGGGGCCTTGCGGCTGCTTCTGCCGTCTCGCTATGGCCCCGGGGCCGCCTATGGGGTGGTGTCCGAACTCGGCAACCGTCGCGTCGGGGAGGGGCGGGCCGGCGAGTGGCTGCCCCTGGAGCCGGGCCAGTACTCTCTAGGCATTGAGGACCGGCCACTGCTCGACCTCAAGCACATCGGGGTCAGCGCGCGCGCGACGAGTACCGTTGACCTGTCGGACTGGGCCACGCTTGACGTCGACCTGGCGCGCATCGACGGCAGCCCCGCGCTGTACACCGTCGAGCTTAGGCGACCCGACGAGACACGCGGCCCCTCGGGCCTGACGAACCAGCCATTCCTGGTCCCCCCGGGTCTGTGGGCGATCACGACCCTCATCAGGCCCGCGCGCACGGTGAACGTGAACCTCGCGCCCGAGGGCGACCGCAAGATTGAGCTCGACCCGCTCGGCAGCCTCGTGGTGCGCCTGCTGGGGCCCGACGGGTCGCCCGTCGACTGGGCGTGGACGGCGACGCCACTCGGGGAAACCGAGCAAGCCGCCGCCGGCACCACGAACAAGCCTACAGACCTCGCGGCCGGCGACTATACCGTCGACCTCGTGAGCTGGGGAGGCACTGGCATCGAGGCTCACATCGACTCTGGTCGTGAGACGGAGCAGTACCTGGGCGCGCTCGTCTCGCTGACTGTCACGATCCAGGGCCAGGACGGCTCGGAGCGCAGGCTTAAGTACACGCTCGTTGACTCCGACTCCGGGCTGGCTGTCGCCAACGGCCTCACCGGGCAGCCGCAGGATGTCTTGCCCGGCGAGTACGACTTGGACGTGTGGACCTATCCTCACCTTGTGCTGGGACGGGTGGGCATCAGGCCCGGTGAGGATGGGCTCCTGCATCTCGGCGCCCTCGGGTCCGTTCACGTGACCGGGCCGGCCGGCGCGCGAGTCGGCCTCTACCTGGTCCGCGAGGACGAGGAGCCCCTTCCGGCCGCTGTGGCGGTGGCGGGGGCCGGGCCCGACGTCGAGTTGCTGCCCGGGGAGTACGTTGCCCGGGTGCTTGAGCCCAAAGGGGCGTCGTGCGACCCGACGGTGTCCGTCCGGGCCACCGAAGTGGCGCGGGTGCGTGTCGCCGCTCCCGAGGCGCCGTAGCCAGGGCGAACAGGACGGGGTGCTCTTCTCTGTGCGCGGCCGGGCGTGCTCTCAGGAGGGCTCGTGAGAGGTAGGGCCACTCCCGGGAGCCGACGGCTGGTCGGGCGGCGGGGCGGCGGGCGATTCGAGCTGCGCGGCGGCCCCCTCCGATCGTTCGATCGGCAGCAGTCGGCTCTCCACGGACGCCCCCCGCGTGGCTTGGCGCGCACCCCGACGGGAGGGCACGATGATCCGCCTGGCAGGCGGCCGCTCGGGCTGGGCCCATGTCACCACGCGGTTCCGCCCGGCTCGCTTCGCCGCGTAGAGCGCCTCGTCGGCGCGCTGCATCAGCCCCTCGGCATCGTCAGCGTCGCCCGGGGCGACCGCGACCCCGGCGCTGACGGTCACCGCGGCTTGCTCACCGTTGGCGGCGCCCGGGAACGGGGCGCCCTGGACGTGGTTCCTGATGCGTTCGGCCGCGAGCACGGCTTCCGGCCGGTCGCACTCGATCATGAGGGCCGCGAACTCCTCGCCGCCGATGCGCGCCGCCACGTCGTGGGTGCGTAGCTGCTGCCTCAGGATGCGAGCGAACAGGGCGAGAACCTTGTTGCCCGAGAGGTGGCCGTAGGTGTCATTGTGCTTCTTGAAGTTATCGAGATCGAAGATGACGAGGCCCAGACTGCCGCCGTGCCTGGCGGCACGGGCGAGCTCATCGCTGAGCCGGGCGGCGAAGTGCCTGAAGTTGCTGAGCCCGGTCAGCGCGTCGTGGGTCGCCTCGGCGGTCAGTTCAGTGTTTGCCTCGGCCAGACGCTGGTTGGCGTCCGCGAGCTGCCTCGTCGCTTCGGCGACCTTGTGCTCAAGCTCCCTCTCGTGCTGCATCAGTCGTCCTATGAGGGTCTCGTTCTGCCTGCGGAGGCGGACCATCTCGCGTGCCTTGTCCACCTCGAGGGTAAGCTGGTCCACGTCCAGGGGCTTGGTCAGGTAGGCGAACGCGCGCAACGACATGGCCTGCATCGCGCTCTCGAGGGTGGCGCGGCCCGTGATGACGATTGCTTCCGTACCCGACGACCGGTCCCTCAGCTCGTAGAGCAGATCCAGTCCGGACTTGCCGGGGAGGTAGATGTCGATCAGCACCAGGTCGTAGATGGTGGCGGCCATGGCCTCCGAGGCCGCTTCCGCGTCGGTGTATGTATCCACCGTCCAGCCGCGGCCGTCGAACAGGTCCTTCACCACGGCCAAGAACAGTGGGTCGTCGTCTACGACAGCCATCTGCCAGCCACGAGGGCCCATCGGAGTGCCCCGCAGTCATGCCGAAGCAATACACACAGTCACAGCGGGAGACGGCCCGGGGGCAAGCCACGCGCCGTCCCGGAACGCGAGCTGTTATCCCAACGGAGCGCCAAGCCTGCGTCCCTCAACAACCCCACCGATCCGACCACACATCTGTCGGCCGTACGCCACCACAGGCGGCTCAGCACCAGACACAACTCGTTTATAGCACATGATGCGGCGGCGGCACAAGGGGTCGGTGGACCCCGCCAGGTCCCCGGCCGATGACGGCGAATCCGCTGGTGTGGCACCCGGCGAGGGGATGGCGAAGGGACCGGACGCGATGCGTGTCGCGCCTTACGCGGTAGTTCTCCTCTGCTTGGTGTGGGCGGCCGGGCTTGGCGCGGGCTGCTCGGGGACGATCCCGCTGCCGCCGTCCGACGGTGGGAACGGCGGGGGCGATGGCGGGGACGTCTCTCTGACGAACCTCGAGACCCTCTGCACCCAGTACATCAACGATCAGCGAGTAGCCAACGGGTTGGCGGCTCTGCCGGTCGCCGCGGACGTGACCGAGGTCGCGCGCGGCCACTCGCTCGACATGGCCACCCGCGACTACTTCGAGCACGAAACGCCAGAGGGTCTGTCACCCGGCGACCGCGCGCAGCACGCCGGCATCTCCTACACGATGTACGGTGAGAACATCGCCTGGACCTCGGCTCGAGCGGGCCGGTCGGACGAGGAGCTCGCGCACACCATTGTCGACGGATGGATGAACTCCCCCGGGCACCGCGCGAACATCCTGCGGACCGAGTGGACATCGGCCGGGCTGGGTATCGCCGAGAGTCAGTACGGCATCTACTTCACCCAGAACTTCATCAGGCGATAGTGGACGGCTCCCCGCGGAGGCGGCTGACGCAGGTGCATTGGATCGACGAGCCTGACTACTATCGCGATCGCGACCTGCCGGTCTACCGGGAGGAGCTCGAGGGGTTCCTTCCCGAGCGCGTCCTCGACTGCCACTGTCATGTGCACCTGCAGGAGCACGTCACTCGTGAGCTGACGGCTGAAGAGCGCGACAAGTCATTCGGATCGCACGAGAAGCCGTTCAGCGTGGAGGACCTGGGCGAGGCGCTCGAGCTCCTCTTCCCGGGGAAGCGGCTCGAGGCGCTCGTGTTCGGCATGCCGTCGGCGTACATGGACCTTGGCGGCCAGAACGAGTACGTGATCGAGGCGGCGCGCCTCCCTTGGGTAGACGGCCTCGCGCTCCTGCCTCCGGACGCCACCGAGGAGGACCTGGCGGCGCTGTCGGACCGCGGGCTGGTGGGTCTCAAGCCTTACCAGGACCTGGTCGGGAAGCCGGTCGGCGAGGTGACCATCGCTGACATGGTGCCGCCGGCCGCCAGACGGGTCGCCCAGGTCCGTGGCCTCATCATAATGCTTCACGTGCCACGACCGGGCCGGATCGCGGAGCCTGACAACGTCCGAGAGGTCATCGAGTTGTGCGAGGAGTGCCCCGACGCGCGGGTCATTCTGGCTCATGTCGGCCGGTCATACGGCCCATGGTACATCGAGCAAGCCATCGGCGATCTACGGGAGCTTGGCAACCTGTACTACGACATCGCGGCGCTCGACGACGCCGACACGATCGCCTGCATCCTGGAGAACGTCCCTCACACGCGGCTGCTCTTCGGCACCGACCTGCCGATCACGGCCCATCGCGGCAAGCACCTGTGCGTCAACCGGCAGTGCATCTTCCTGACGCGGCAGCGCTTCGCATGGTCGGTGTCCTCAGAGCGCCCTGGCGAGCTCAACCTGACCTTCTTTGCCTATGAGACGGTCAGGGCGCTACGCCGAGCGTGCGAGCGCCTCGGGTTGGGGCCGCGCGAGGTCGAGGACATCTGCTACGGCAACGCGAGGCGGCTGGTAGACGGCGTGAAGGCGAGAGTCAGGTAGGCCGCATGCCGCCGGCTTGAGCCCGCGGCTTGCAGGGGCGACACCGACGGGCGCCGGCCGACCCTACAGGTGCGTGACCTTGATGCCGTCGTCCCTGATCGCGAACGGCAGGGCCGTGGCGCCCCCGGCCGCGAGGGCCCTCTCAACCGCGTCGCGCGCGCCCGGCTCGCAGAAGGAGATCATGCAGCCGCCGCCGCCCGCCCCGCAGACCTTGCTGGCCAGCGCGCCGGCGGCCGCGGCCCGCTCCATCAGAGAGTCGATTCGCGGTGTGGTCACCCCTGCCGCGAGGTGTTTGCGGGCCTCCCACTCATCGGCGAGAGCGGTCGCGAACTGAGCCAGATCGCCCTTAAGCAAGCACTCCCGCATGTGGTCGGAGGATCGACGTATAAGGAGCAGCTTGCCGCGCGTCACGCCCGTGTCGTCGATGTACGCCTTGATCATGTTCCAGTTGCTGGTGCCGGAGAAACGCGTCTCGCCTGTGAATACCAGGCTCAGCCGTTCGCTGAGCTCGTGACGGACCGCCGGGTCCACGACGAGCGGCTCAACCGTGGTGCCGTCGAGGCCGAACCAGATCGCGTTGACGCCGCCGCGTACCGCCGCCCAATAGTCTTGCTTGCCGGTGGGGACGGAGATGCACTGCGCCTCGATGTTGGCCGCCGTGTCGACAAGGTCCACTTGGTCCATCGTCCTGCCCTCCACCTCGAGCAGGGCCGACAGGAACGCGATGAGGAGTGAACTGCTCGATCCGAGACCCGTGCCCTTCGGGGCGGTGCAGCGGGTGCGAATGTCCAGGCCGCACGACGGTTTGATGACCTTCAGCGCGCGAACGACCAAGTCCATCGGCCCGCCCGGGGTGAGATCCTCGAGAGAGGGCGCGGATTCGCCCTGCTGAAGGTCGTCGGCGAAGATGTCAACTGCCCCGTCATCGCGGGTCGTAACCGTTACCTCGCTGCGCATCTCGATGGCGGCGTTGACGGTGTAGCCCCCACCCAAGAACGCGTAGAGCGGCCAGATGTCCAGGGTTCCGCCCGCGAGGTCAACTCGATTCGGCGTGGACACGTGAACCCGCATCGTCAAGCCCTCCCTCAAACGGCAGGAGGAGCCTGGACCGCTTCCGATCCGGGCTCCTCGCCAAGCATGGCTCCATGCCGAAGGGGCACTGTTCTGGCGCTACAGGTCGATGACTGAGCCGTCATCCTCCGGCTTGTCCAGGATACGTTCGACGAACGTGATGAGCTCGAGCGGGTTGAAAGGCTTCGTCAGGTACGAGTCCACGCCCGACTGCCACCCGCGGAAGACGTCGGCATCTTGCGCCTTGGCGGTGAGCATGATAACCGGGATGTCGCGCGTCTCGGGATCGGCCTTGAGGCGCTTCAGGACGCCGAAGCCGTCAAGGTGCGGCATCATGACGTCCAGGACAATGAGGTCGGGGCGCACCTCCTTAACCTTCTCCAGGGCTTCCCGGCCGTCGTAGGCGGTGTGGACCTCGTAGCCGTGGCGCTGGAGGTTCACTTGAACCAGCCGAACGATGTGCCGTTCATCGTCCACGGCGAGGATCTTCTTCGCCATCTATCTCAGGCCCCTCTCGATCGCTGCCTTGCCTCGCGTCACGCGCACACCGGCGGAACAGCACCGTCAAAGACGCGCAGCCTATCACGCACCCCGCCTCCGGGGTGCGAGTTCCGCCTGTCCGTACTACAGCACAAGCACATTCGCGCGGTGTGATTCCATAACCTCCCACTCGCCGGCGGAAAGTTGCGATTCAGTGAACCGCACGCCCAGCTCTTGTCGGAAGCCCACGACCAGCGCAGCCGCCGCTTCGGCCCAGGTTATGCGGCGTCCGGCGGCCTCTGAGAGCGACCCGAGCGTGTCGATGGCGGGCGCCCCGGCGCCAGGTTCCCTACGGCCACCCGTGGAGGATGTCCGCGTCCTGAGCCTCGGCGGTGAGCATGATAACCGGGATGTCGCGCGTCTCCGGGTCGGCCTTGAGGCGCTTGAGGACGGCGAAGCCGTCCAGGTGGCGCATCATCTGGTCCAGCACGATCAGGTCGGGCTGCACTTCCTTGGCCTTCTCCAGAGCCTCCCGACCGTCGTGGGCGGTGTGGACCTCGTAGCCGCGGAGCTGGGGGTTGAGTCGAGCCAACCGAACGACATGCTGCTTGTCGGCGACCACGAGGATCTTCTTGGCCATCTATGGCGGGCCCCCTCGATCGCTGCCCTGCGTCGCGTCGCGCGTACGGACGGATCGGCACGGCCCAAGGCGCCCAACAGATCGCGCTCCCCACTCGTGGGCGGCGAGTTCCGCCTGTCCATACTACAGCACAAGCACGTTGGCAATCAGCGAATCCATGACCTCCCGCTCCCCGGCGCAAAGTTGCGAGCCCCGGAACCGGACTCCGAGCTCGCGCTCGAAGCCCGCGACGAGGGCATCGGCGGCGTCGGCCCAGGCGACCTCGCGCCCGGCGGCCTCGGACAGCGACCCAAGCGTACTGATGGAGGGCGCGCCGGCACCGAGCAGCGCCTCGCGTTCCTCGGCCTCGCGCGGGACGAGCGGGATCGACCCGTGCTGCAGGAACGCCCGGCGACGCCGAACCTGAGCACTGCCCACTATCTTCTTGCCCCGCGACACGGCGTCGCAGAGCGCCGGGCGCGCGAAGCACGCCACAGGCGACTTGCCCGTCGGCTCGGTGGCCGGCGTACCTCTCGCGAGCGCCGCGTCGATCCCCAGGCGGAGCTTAAGGCCGGTCAGAATCGCTCGGGAGATCACCTTGTACGCCCCGAGCACGGACTGTTCCCCCGGGAACAGCGCGAGCGGGCCCGCCACGGCGTATGTCAGCTCGCGCGCGTGGTAGATCGCACGGCCGCCCGTGGGGCGCCTCACGACCGATACCCCATCGGCACGCAGACGCTCAAGGTCGAGGTCATTCTCGCTCTGGTGGTAGCCAAGAGAGATCGCCGGTGGCTCCCAGTAGTACAAGCGCAAAGTGACGGTCGGCCTCTCCCCGCGCTCGAGCACGTCGATCACGCCGTTCAGCAGGGCTGTATCGCACGCCATGTTGCGCGCGCCCGTCATGGAGCCGGAGCGGATGAGCCGCCACTCCAGGTACGACGGGTCTATCGAGGCTGCCACGCGCCACTCCTCAGTACCGATGGCTGGACCTGCCGTTCGGGGCGCCTCCGGCGGCAGGCGTGAGTACCGACAGTCGCATCATGGGTCGCGCTCAGTCGCGCCGACGCGTTCCGTGGCCCTACTGCTGTGCCAGCGCGAAGTTGCGGGCCGTTTGGCCGCCGGCAGTCACGTTGACTCCGCTCGCCGTGGCGCTTTGGTAGCCTGTCTTCGACGCCTGGAGCGTGTACGAACCCGGGTCGAGGCCACTGAGCTCATAGTGCCCCACAACGTCGGTCTGCACCGACGTGCCCACATTGCTTGGGCCGCCCGTGATCGCCACTGTGGCACCGGAGATCGCGGTCGCGCCCGCATCCAGCACCAGGCCGACGATGGCGCCGGTGTCAGCCTGGGCGACATCCAGCGTAACGTGGTATGTCGTCTGCTCGCCTGCGGTGACTTGGATCCCGGTAGCCGTCTGGGTGTCAAAGCCGTCCGCGGCGTACCGGACAGTGTAGGTACCCGGCGTCAGGTTCGCGAGCTCATAGGCGCCGTCGTTGTCCGTTGTCGTGGAGCCGGTCTCGGGCCCGCCCATGATGCGCGCCTCGGCTCCAACGATGGGGTTGCCGTCGACGTCGCGCACGAACCCGGCGATGCTTCCGAGGTCGCCCGTGCCCTGGGGGCTCAGCACGAAATCCTGGAGCGTCTCCTCGCCCGGGTCGACGACGATCGTCGGGCTGTCGAGGGTGTCGTAACCGTCCGCCGTGACGCGGAATGAGTAGTTGCCGGCCGGCAGCAGGTCGATCGAATAGGAGCCGGTCGCGTCGGCGGTGACCGCGCGGCCGATGTCGCGCGGCCCCGAGGTGATCTCGACCCGAGCGCCCTCTATTGGCGCGCCGTCGCCGTTGCGGACGAAGCCGCTTACGCTGCCGGGCTCGCCCGTCGTGGACGCGGACAGCGCCGCCGCCAGCACCGTCCACTGACCGGCGACGACGGTAACGCCGCCGTAGGTGCCATCCTGAAGCTGCGCGGCGGCCACCTTGATGGTGTACTCACCACCGGGGAGGTTCTGCAGGCTGGCGATGCCACTCGCATCGGTGGTCGCCGTGGGCGCCGTTGTCGGACCGTCGAGGATGGTAACCGTCGCGTTGCGTACCGCCGCGCTATCGGAATCGGCGTTCATGGCGAGGACCCTGAGGGCGCCTGTGCCCGTCGTGTCTCTAGTCAGAGCCTCGTCGACCGTAGTGGTCGTACCCCCGACGGTGTCCGCGACGCGCTCACCGGTCACGAACGCGGGATGGGTGAAGTGGAGCGTGAACCTGGCGGGGATGAGCCAGTTGATCTCGTACTTGCCCTCGTCGTCGGTCACCGCGTACACACGCTCGGGATCCGCCGTGACGGTAACGCCGGGTACGGCTGTGCCGCCCTCGTCGGTAACGGTGCCGCCAAAAGATCCGTAGGACGACTGACTGCGCGGTAGCAGCGTCAGGATGAACGTTGACAGCCTGGTGGTGGTGATCGTCACCGACGACTCACCCGCGTTGATCGTCGCGCCCGCCACACGCAGCCAGTCCGTCTCGCCCGCGTGCATAGCGAACACGAGCATCCGGGACAGGGCGTCCTGGTTGCCGACGTCGGCGATGTTGTAGGGCAGCGTGATGGTGACGGGCTTGTTGAAGACCATCCCAACCGGGCCGAAGTAGCGTCCCGGGCCCACGCGGCTCTCGGTCCAGACGGGGCGCCCGGGCGAGGTGACGGTGCCGACGCTGATGTCGATAGGTGAGTTAACAGCGCCTGCCGGTATCTCGATCGTCGCGTTGTCGGCGACGACGGTGCCGCCCTGGTCGTTGACGCGCTGGGTCTCCAGCACCGTCACGACGGGGTTGCCCTGTGGGTTCTGGTCATCAGTGTTCCAGTCATTGGCAACGTCGCATCCGACGCCGCACAGCGCGGATGTCAGCCCCACGACGGTCAGCAGGCCGCGCGGCAGGCAACGTGAAGTACGCATGGGTTGGGTCCTCCTCACAGCATGAAGACGCACGAGCGCGGCGGTTGGCTCCGCTTTGTAACCTCCGCGGCGCCGGCGCGGTGCTGTGTGTGTCGCGGGGCGTCGCTAGGCCGCGCCGTTCTCGGTGGAGGCGTCAGCCTGGACCTGCAGCGCGTCTGCAATGTCGTCCGCGTTCGTGACCCCCATCCTGCAGAGGATCTCCCCGAGGCGTCGGCCGGTCCTGGCCTGTTCCCCGAGCGCGTCATCCAGGTGATCGATAGTCACCTTGCGCTGCCCGAGTAGAATGAGCCCGATGAGTGGACGTCGATACGCCCCCCTGTCCGCTCCGACCGTCATAGACGCAGCCCCCGATCACTGCAGCCCCCTGTCGCCTGATGCCTCGTCTTAGGTTCTCCCGACCGACCGGGGCTCCTTCCGGCAGGGGCATGAGAGGTACGGGCGGAAGCTGGAGCACGACGCGCCGGGGCGGCTGCCTGCGTGGCGCGTCAGGCGCGCTATGCCGCGTGTGCGGAGTTGCCGCTGTGAGCAAGTCACGACAGAAGCGTCAGAGGCGCTCGCGACCGCGCCCCGCCGAGCCTGCCGGCCGGCCCGAGCCGACTGCGGAGGCGGAGGAGGAGCCGGTGGTGGAGTGGTCCGTACTGCCCGCCTCTCGCCACCCGGGGCGGCTGGTCGTCGCCCTGCTGCTCATCTTCGCGGCTGGCGCGGGGGCGGTCTTCTGGTTCGAGTCGCTGGCCTACGCCGTCGCTTCCGCCGCTGTCATGGCGCTTGCGGTGCTGCCCTTCCTGCTGCTTACTCACTACAGGCTGCGCGCAGGGGAGATCCAGGTTCGCACGGCGCTCTACTCGTTCCGGCGTACCCTTTCGTCCTTCAGGTCGTTCGAGCTGGTCGGGGAACGCGCCTGGCTCTGCACACAGCGGCGACGCGCACTGATCGACAACTACCGCGGGATGCTGCTGTTGCTCGGCGACAGGGCTGAGGACGTTCGGTCCGCCCTCATCGCGGCAGGTCTGGTTCAGCGCGGCGCCGTGTCTCTCGCGGCCGGCTCTGCTCCGGAGGACCCCGCCGATGGCTAGGAAGCGCGCCCGCGAGCCGCGGCCGAAGGACGAGGGCGACCCCACGGCCGACCGCCCCAAGACGCCGGAGGAGTGGCGTAAGATCGAGGAGGTCGACCCCGAGGCGGTAACCGACCTCCAGCGCAGGATCGTTAAGCGCGTCGAGCGGTGGGACATGTGCACTCCCGCTCTGATCGTGTTCGAGGCCGCGAAGCCGGTGTCTTACATCGCGTCGATGGCGATGGTGGTCGCCGGGCCGGTCGTGGAGTCGGTGTTTCGGTTGCCGGACTACTACACGTTTCGCAAGATGCTCGAGGATCGAGAGCACCTGGATGAGCTGATCCGGATGGTCGAGGATTCGATGGACGAGCGCCGGGAGAGGCATCTTCAGGACCGAGCGGAGGCTCGCGAACGGAAGCGCCGGCGCAGGGAGGCAAGGCGCGGATTGAGAAGCATTAGGCGCTGACCCTCGGCGTCGCTCTTCCCATCCCGCCGGGAGAGGCATTTCCCGAGTACGCCGACAGGCTGTACCGACGGGGCCGGGGCGAGGGCACCCAAGCGCCGCCGCAGGAGGTACTTATGGCCGAGCCGCGTTCCATTCTCGCGACCGATTGCGGGTCGACAACGACGAAGGCGATCCTCATCGTTAAGGACGAGAGGGAGGGCTATCGCCTCGCGTGTAGGGGCGAGGCGCCCACCACCGTCGAGGCGCCCTTCGAGGACGTGACCCGCGGCGTCCTCAATGCCGTGCAAGAGGTGGAGGAGATCTCGGGCCGCAAGATCCTCAACGAACATGAGCTTCTCATGAAGCCGGAGACGAGCCCCAACGAAGGCATCGACCTCTACGTCTCGACCTCGAGCGCCGGCGGCGGGCTGCAAATGATGGTCTCCGGCGTCGTCAAGCAGATGACGGCGGAGTCCGCGCAACGCGCCGCCCTCGGCGCGGGCGCCATCGTCATGGACACGCTGGCCCACAACGACGGTCGCCTGCCGCACCAGCGCATCGCGCGGATCAGGGCGTTGCGGCCGGACATGATCCTGATGTCGGGCGGCACGGACGGCGGAACCGTTACGCACGTGGCCGAGATGGCCGAGATCATCGCTGCCGCGGAGCCGAAGCCTCGTCTCGGCGGGGGCTACCGGCTACCGATCATCTTCGCCGGCAACAAGGACGCGCGCGAGTTCGTCGAGGAGCATCTGGGCGCCAAGTCCGAGCTCCACGTCGTGGACAACATCAGGCCCACGATGGACGAGGAGCACCTCGGCCCGGCGCGCGACATGGTGCACGAGCTATTCATGGAGCACGTGATGCAGCAGGCGCCGGGCTACGGGAAGCTCTCCTCCTGGACCGACGCGCCGATCATCCCCACCCCGGCGGCCGTCGGCGCGATGACCGAGACCGTTGCCCGGCGAGAGGGCATCCAGGTTATAGGCGTGGACATCGGCGGAGCGACCACGGACGTGTTCTCCGTCTTCGAGGGCGAGGCGGAGAAGGAGGACGTGAAGACCGATCTTGTCTTCAACCGCACGGTCAGCGCCAACCTGGGCATGAGCTACTCCGTCAGCAACGTGCTGGTCGAGGCCGGTGTACGGAACGTCCTCCGCTGGTGCGCGCTGCCCATTGACGCGGCAGGCCTCGGGAACCGGGTCAAGAACAAGATGATCCGCCCTACGACCATCCCGCAGACGCTCGAGAGCCTGATGATCGAGCAGTCTATCGCGCGCGAGGCCCTCAGGCTGGCCCTCGAGCAGCACAAGCAGCTCGCAACGGGCCTGAAGGGCGTGCAGCAGCAGCGCACCATCGACCAGGCGTTCTCCCAGACCCTCACCGGTCAGACGCTGGTCGACCTGATGGCTCTCAACCTTATCATCGGATCGGGCGGCGTGCTTTCCCACGCGCCAAGGCGCCAGCAGTCGATGCTGATGATGATCGACGCCTTCGTTCCGGAGGGCGTGACGCAGCTCGCGGTCGACTCCATCTTCATGATGCCCCAGCTCGGCGTCCTGGCCGAGCTCCACCCCGAGGCGGCAATGGCCGTCTTCTGGCGCGACTGTCTCATCCCGCTCGGGTGCTGTGTCGCTCCGTCATACGGACGCGCGAAGCCGGGGCAGACCATCGCTACCGTCGCCTACGGCGGCACGAGCCACGACATCACCTACGGCGACATGCAGCTTATCCCGCTGGGCGAGGGCGAGTCGGTCGAGGCGACGATCACCCCGGCGCGCGGTTGGGACGTCGGCGCCGGCCGCGGACAGTCGCTCCAGGCCACGCTCAAGGGCGGCGTGGTCGGCGTCGTGCTCGACGGACGCGGGAGGCCGCTCGCGCTGCCCGACGATCCCGACGCCGGGCGAGCGACGCTCGACCGTTGGAACAAGGCTCTCAACATCTACCCTGACTAGCCGGAGGAACCCGGGATGGCCCACGCATACACGCCTGGACTTCGCGTAGCGCGCTCGCTCACCGTGCGCAAGGAGCGCATCCTGCCACTCAAGGGCGACGTCCTGGTGAAGCAGGGCGACAAGGTAAGCGCAGACGACGTCGTTGCCCGCACGCAGCTCCCCGGCGACATCGAGATAGTCAACCTGGCATTCGAGATCGGCTGCGAGCCGAAGGAAATGCCGGGCAAGATGACCCTCAAGGAGGGTGACGCCGTCTCAGCCGGCGATGTGCTGGCGGCGACGTCCTCCCTATTCGGCCTTATCAAGAACGAGGTAAGGGCCTCGTGCACAGGCACCGTCGAGACCGTCTCCGCTATCACCGGGAAGGTGCTACTGCGCAAGCCGCCGATGCCCGTCCAGGTCACGGCCTACATCGACGGCACCGTTGTCGAGGTGCGGGAGAACGAGGGCGTGGTGGTCGAGACGCCCGGAGCCTTCATCCAGGGCATCATCGGCATCGGGGGCGAGACCCACGGGCCGATCCACATCATCGCCCCGCCGGACGAGGTGCTCGACGCCGACAGGGTCGACCCGAGCTGTGCCGGCAAGGTCGTCGTGGGCGGCAAGCTCGTGACCCTCGCGGCCCTGAAGGCGGCGCAGGAGAACGCGGTCAGCGCCGTGGTGTCGGGTGGCGTTCACGACGTCGATCTGGAAGCGTTTCTCGGCTACCCGCTCGGGGTCGCCATCACCGGCCACGAGGAGCTGGGTCTGACACTCGTCATCACCGAGGGGTTCGGTGAGATCCGGATGGCGGAGCGCACCTTCGAGCTTCTCAGGTCACATGAGGGGCGGACGGCCTCGGTCAATGGCGCGACGCAGATTCGCGCGGGGGTCATCCGACCGGAGGTCGTGATACCCCTGGCAAAGGCCGAGGAAGCACAGCACGACGCCGAGGGCACGATGCGCGTCGGCGACGTGGTCCGCGTTATCCGCGAGCCCAACTTCGGGCAGCTTGTCGAGGTCACGGCGCTCCCCTCCGAGTTGGTGCGGATCCCGACCGAGGCGAGCGTCCGCGCGCTCATCGTCCGCCTGGCCGACGGAACCGAGCTGACACTGCCGCGCGCCAACGTAGAGGTCATACAGGCATAGAACCCGAAGGGTACTATCAGGCAATGGGCTTAAGCCCATTGTCACACAGGGAGGAGCGCATGAGTCGATCCGGGGTCATGTGCGCACTGATCGGCGTGTGCATCACAGCCGCGGTGGCCCTGACGTGTTGTGCATCCGCTGCGCCGCTCGCGGCCGTGGAGTCGGCTCCGGCGGTGGTGTCAACCGAGAGCGCGTCGGCTCCTACCCCGGAGTCCGCCTCTGCCACAGAGAGTGCGCCGGCAACAGAATCCGCTCCACCTCCGGGTCCCACACAGCCTGACTTCGTTGAGGATCCCTCACTGAGCCCGCCTGGGTCACTGGTCACCAAGGACGTCCCCGGCGACGAGGGCGGGGCACTGCTCCTAATGTGGGAGCCCTCCCCGGACGACACGGCCCCGCCGATGCCGCGCGAGCGGGAGCAGAGGACCGACCCCGCTCTCAAGTGGCTCCCGAAGCAACAGCGGGCCCGCGAGCTCGCGAACATCGCCGCGGCGGAGGCGAGGTCGAAGTGCGGATATGTAGTGCTGCGGAAGACATCCGCCGAGAGTGAGTACGCGTGGCACCCGTCGATGGTCCCTACCGGCAACCCGGACGGGAGCGAGCAGGAGGACCCTGACTTTGCCGGCCCGGAGACGCTGCCCGGCGGCACCCGGGAGTTCAAGGACGAGAGCTTCGTCTTCCTGGTGCCGCCCGGCGAGGACTCCGAGCTGGTGTCCGACAAACCGCCGACCCTCGAGGACCTTCAGAAACTCCGAACACGCCGCGCCAAGAACGACCCGAGGTACAACACTTACGACTACGAGGTACGCTTCACCAAGGACGGCAGGATGTCTCTGCCAGCGGCCGTCCAGGGGGTCAGGCCCCGAGGCAACCTGTTCAACCCGTGGTGGGCCAACATGGCCATCGTCATCCTGCTTTCCGGCGGGCTGATCCTGGGCTTTATCTACACGGCTAGGTCGGGGCGGGCGTTGTACGTGCGGCCCATCGCCGGGCTGCAGGCCGTGGACGACGCTGTGGGGCGCGCCACCGAGATGGGCAGGCCTATCTTGTTCAGCGCCGGCTTCGGCGGCGTCGGCGACCTCTCGACCATCGCGGCCATGGTGGTCCTGGGCAGGATAGCCAGGGTGGCCGCGGAGCATGGCACCCAGATCATCGTTCCATGCCTGGATCCGTTGGTGATGGCGGCCCTGCGTGAGGTAGTTCGCGAGGCCTACATGACCGCCGGACGGCCGGAGGACTACCGGGAAGACCGTATCTACTTCCTCACCGGTGCCCAGTTCGCTTACGCGGCCGGAGTGTCCGGCCTCATTGTCCGCGAGCGTGTGGCGGCCTGTTTCTATATGGGCTCGTTCTTCGCCGAGTCCCTCATTCTCGCCGAGACGGGCGCGATGGCAGGCGCGATCCAGATCGTCGGGACGGACGCCTACACGCAGCTTCCGTTCTTCATCACCGCCTGCGACTACACGCTGATGTGTGAGGAGTACTATGGCGCCAGCGCGTACCTTTCGCGCGAGCCGAGGCTCCTGGGCAGCCTCAAGGGGCAGGACTACAGCAAGCTGATCATCGCTGTGGCGATGGTCGCGTCAGTGATCCTCGCGACCGTTTTGAGCCGCATGGGAGCAGCGGGGATGGCAGAGTTCTTGCAGGAGCTCTTCCACTACAGGGCGGGCTAGAAGGCACGTAGAGAGGTCCTTCGGGTATGCGCAGACAGGTCCCGTTCATCATCGCCACGGTCGCCGGTGTGCTCATGCTCGTCCAGTTCTTCGTGCCCGCCCACGGCATGGTCCGGATGCAGACGGTGTTCACGCTCTACACCAGGATCATCGGCGGCTTCGCTATGGTCCTCGGTGTCGCCAGTCTGATGCAGGTCTCCTGGGTGCGGGTGAAGCGCAGGGCGGACAACTGGCCGTTCGCGCTGACCACGATCCTCGGGTTCGTTGTGATGTTCTCCGTGGGCGTGCTCGGCGGGTTCTTCATCCATGACCCGACAACGGGCAAGCTGACCTGGTCGGCCGGCATCGCACCCGACAAGAACCCGGTCTTCGGCTGGCTGTTCTACAACGTCTACACGACGATGGACGCCACGATCTTCTCGCTCCTCGCCTTCTACATGGCGTCCGCCGCGTACCGGGCGATGCGGGCCCGCGACCTCACGGCAGGCATGTTGCTTGGCGCCGCCATAATCGTCATGCTGGGCCGTGCGCCGCTGACGGCGTACTTCTGGGATATGTGGTTGGTGAAGCCCACTGACCACCAGATCGCCTCCCTGGGGGAGATAACGGAGTGGCTGCTGACGTACCCGAACACGGCGGCCACGAGGGCGCTGATGTTCGGCACGGGCCTGGCGGCTCTCGCCCAGGGCGTCCGTATCCTCGTGGGCCTCGAGAGGCCGTACATGGCAGGCACGGGAGACTAGCGAAGGAGGCGCCCTGCCGCGATGCAGCAACCGCGCAAGGGGTTCTGGTACAGCGCGCTGCGGATAGACCGCCGGTACATCTTCATGCTGGTCTTCGTGTCGCTCACCGTGCCCTTCCTGTTCCCCGGCATGAGGGTGCCGGTCGAGGTGCAGAACCCGGCCCGGCAGGTCTATGACTTTGTGGATGGGCTGAACGAGGGCGACGGCGTCCTCGTGGCCTTTGAGTACTCACCGTCGACGGCCCCCGAGCTCACGCCGATGGCAACCTGCGTCGCCCGGCAGTGCCTGAAGAAGGGCGTTCGCGTGTACGCTCTGTCCTCGGCGCCGGAAGGTCCCCCGATTGCGGCGGAGGTGTTCCGTCGCGTGGCGGGCGACTATGGCAGGACCGAGGGCGAGGACTACGTGAACCTAGGCTATAAGCCAGGTGGGGTACAGGCGATCGTCCTGGGGCTGGCGCAGAACGTCTCCAGTGTGTTCCCTACCGACTATGTGGGTAGGGCGGTCGCCGACATTCCCGCGATGAGGCACTTCAAGAAGCTGTCGGACCTTAAGCTGTGCGTCGCACTGTCCGCGTCGACGGTCGCCGAGACGTGGATGGGCCTTGCTTCCGCGCGCTTCGGAGTGCCCGTGGCCACAGGGGTCACAGGGGTCATGGTTGCCAACTTCTATGCCTACCTCGATACCGGGCAGCTTGTTGGGCTCCTCGGTGGGATGAAGGGTGCGGCCGAGTACGAGCGCTTGATCGCCGAGAACGTCGACCCGGAGCGCGGGTACTGGTTCGCCACGAGAGGGATGGCCTCGCAGTCCGCGTCGCATGTTCTCATCGTGCTGTTCGTCCTCTTCGGCAATCTGGCGATGATCATGAGTGGGCGCGGTCAGCGCCGCAGGAGGCGGTAGGACGTGGAGGCCCACGGCTTCTGGGGCGTACTTGGGATCTGGTTCAGCGCCGCTCTGACGGTCTTCGCCTTCAGCTTCCTCTACAAGGACAACCCGTTCTACCGGTTCGCCGAGTCGCTCTTCGTCGGCGTCTCGGCCGGCTACTGGGCAGCGATGGCGGTCCACGAGACAATGTATCGGGATGTCGTCGTGCCGGTGATGGCCGGCTTCCGCTTCACAAGCTCGGACCCGGCCGCTTGGGCCATGATTCTGCATAGGCTCGTGGGTTGCGCGTTGGGCCTCATGATGTGGAGCCGCTTCTTGCCCAGGATCTCGTGGATGTCGCGCTGGCCGATGGCTTTCACGATCGGGTTTGGCACCGGCGTTGGTATCCCCTATTACATCCAGCAGTGGCTTCTGCCTCAGATCTACGGCACAGTGGTACCGCTCACCTACATCTGGACCAGAGCGGCGGAGCAGAAGAAGCAGATCGGCTGGGGGCTCAACCCGGAGCTTGCGGCGAAGATGGCTGAGGCCATCCCGCCCGATGGCATGCTTCATTGGGGCCTGACGATCTCCCGCATCATCTTGTTCATCGGTGTGCTCTCCGCGCTGTCTTACTTCTTCTTCAGCAAGGCTCACAAGGGCGCGTATGGCAAGTTCACGCGTGTCGGTGTGTACTTCCTGATGATCAGCTTCGGCGCGACGTTCGGGAACACGGTCATGGCTCGTATGGCCCTCCTCATCGGCCGGATCCAGTTCCTGCTGTACGACTGGCTGGGGACGATGGGAGTGCACTTACAATAGGGGCGGCCGGCAGGTCGCCCGCCCGTACCGTGTGTTCGTCATGCGGGGAGTCAGAGCGGAGTGGGGGCGAGGTCACGGCCTCGCCCTTTTCATTGGGGGTCCGAGCCCTCCGGCTTGGGACGCGGCATTTCCGCGCCGACCGACGCGCGCCAGTCGCGCAGCATGTCGCGCAGCTCGGCCGCTTTGCCGGGGTGCCGGGAGGACAGCTCGTTTGACTCCGTGATGTCCTCGACCACGTCGTAGAGCTCGACAGAGCCGTCCTCGTACCATTCAATCAGCTTCCACTCGCCGACGCGCACCGACCCGCAGGGCGGGGAGCCCTGGTTGCTGTAGTGCGGGTAGTGCCAGAACAGCGGCCGTTCCAGCGGCATCCCGCGCCCAAGTATCACCGACGAGAGGTCCTGCCCGTCGACGTGCTGCGTCGGCCGCGCCGGAAGGCCGGCCAGAGACAGCATCGTCGGGTAGAAGTCCGTGCTGGTCACAGGCGCCGCCGAGGTCGTCCCGGCGGCCACGCCGGGGCCCCGCACAATGAGCGGTACGCGCGTGCCGCCCTCGAAGAGCCACCCCTTGCCGGCGCGGAGCGGGAGGTTCGACGTCGGCGTGCCCTCGCTTGTCGACAATCCGCCGTTGTCCGAGGTGAAGATGACCGTCGTGTCATCCGCGACACCGAGCTGGTCGAGCTTCGCGAGCACGCGCCGGACGCTCTGGTCGACACTACGGATCATCGCCGCGTAGACCGGGCTGTCCTGGACTTGGCGGACTCGCCTGCCGCGCCACTCGGCGTAGCGCCGCTCATCGGTGAGGCCGAGTGCCGCCACCTTCGGCTCATAGTGTGCGATGTCTTCGGCCTTGGCCTGCTGCGGGTTGTGAACGGCGTAGTGGCAGAAGTGCAGGAAGAAGGGCCTGCCCGTCGACCTGTCGAGGAACTTCAGCGCCTCGTCGGTGAGCCTGTCGGTGAGGTACTCGCCCTCGGTTCCACCCTCTATCGGCACGCGAGTCCCATCACTCGAGTAGGGGTAGAAGTAGCTCGGCGGGTGCCCGAGCTCGCACCCGCCGACGTTTGAGTCAAAGCCCTGGTGCTCGGGGTAGTACGGCGGGCCTCCGAGATGCCACTTGCCCACGAAGCCGGTGGCGTAGCCAGCCTGGCGCAGCGCCTCAGCCAGCGTGAACTCCTCCAGCGGCAGGTGGTCGATGTACTCGGCCGGGAGCATCTTGCCCGACCGTGTGCCGACAAGGTAGTCGGTGAGCTTGAGCCGCGCGGGGTACTTGCCGGTCAGCAGCGCGGCTCTGGTTGGCGAGCACACCGGGCACGCGGCGTACGCGTCGGTGAACAGCATCCCCTCTGCTGCGAGCCGGTCGATGCCCGGCGTCTCGTAGAAGCTGCTTCCGGTGCAGCCAAGGTCGGTCCACCCAAGGTCATCGAGCAGGAAAAAAACGAAGTTCATATGGCGCCTCCCGCCCTGCGCCGTGGCGGCCGCCACCAGAGGCGCGGCAATGAGCGATCCGACGAAGTCTCTGCGCGTCATGCCCGGTTCCGCTCCCCGCTTGCGCTCACCTCGGCGCGATGGCCCGTAGGTCGGTCCGCGAGCCCACCGTCGTGCCGAGCCGCTCGAAGAGAGGCGCCACATCCTCGCCGAGCGACTCACTGATGGATGCGATGTACTCATCCATCGTTAGCTGCCTCGAGGGGTCGTTGTACTTCCTGTGCACGTAGGCGAGCCACTTGGGGTACCACTCGGGCCCGTAGCGCGCGTCCATGATCGACCAGATGAACCACGCCTTCTCCCATGCGAGCCCCATCTTCCCCTCGGGCACGTTTGCGAGGTCGAGGCCGTCGAGGAGAGGGTCTTGAGCAGCGAGGGCCTGGGAGTAGTAGGGCCAGCCGGTGCCGAAGCCGAGATCGCGCCCGACCTTGCGCTGGAACCAACCCGCGTGGGCCTCGCTGAACCACGTGGGCAGGCCGCAGCCGGGCGTGCCGTCGGTGGCTTCGGGTCCGTACATCGTGTGAGCGAGCTCGTGCGCAAGAACGCTGAGGATGCCGTTGTGGTCGAGCGAGATCGTCCCCGCGAGTTTCGGGGTGATCGCGTTCTCGGCCCAGCCGCCGCCGTCTCCCGCGGCAAGGTCGACGTAGAAGGCATCGCCCGGGTTCGGAGGCGTGGGCAGCATCTTCCGCAGGTCGTCCATGACCTCCGGGAAGCGGTCCTTCGCGAGCTCGATGATGTCGGGCCGCTGGTTGTCCGCGTACAGGACTCGCACGCCGCCGACCGTCATCTCGTTCTCCGGGTAGAAGGCTCCGCCGAGCCCGCCGTACTCCCAGGGCACGCGCCGCCCGTCATCGCGCTCGCGCCGGCCCCGCGCCGCGGTCGTGACCGTCCATGACAGCAGCTCGGCGTTGACCTGGTCGTGCCCATCGACGCTCGCGTGCAGGAGCCCGGGTTCCACGATCAGGACGATCACGCCCTTACCCAGTCGCCTCGTCGCTAGACCGGCGCGCGACCCGCTGGAGCCGATGGCGGCCTCCCACTCCGGACCAAGGTCGGCCACTCGCGCCTTCATCGGAAACGCGCAGTGCTGAGAGCCGGCTACCCCCTGTCCGGGGCGGATGTCAACGTCGGCTTGCTCACCGTCGATGGTCACGCCCAGCTCGGCGAGGAGTCGCCCGAGCGGGCTTGCCGCTGAGATACAGTCGGCCACAAGGCCTCCGCCCGCCTCGATGAAGCTCAACAGGGCGGCTCGCTCCTCGTCCAGGTAGGGCTGCGCCTCGCCGTGCTGGTAGGTGAACACAACGTCGAATTCCGGCGCCGGCGTCTCACCGAAGGGCCGATGCGTGCCCCACGCGTGCTCGCGCTGGTCCCTCGCACGCATTAGCGTGCCCGGAACCAGCGCGTAGCTCAGCGACGCCTGGCTTCCCACCACACGATGGCCCGCGTCGCGCAGCGCGTCCTGGCAGCCCCAGTGATGGAAGAACGAGAACTGGTGGCTCGAGTCGAACAGCACGTTGACACCGGTGTCCGCGACGCCCTCCGGCAAGGGCTGGGGCTCGACCTCCGCCGCCGGCTGCGCGGTCAGCAGCGCGGCCATCATGATGGAACCCAACATGGATCGCTCCTAGGCAGGTATGGTGCTCGTACCTATCGCGAGCCCCTTACTTCCGGCTCGACCGTACTGCACCCTCCGGGCTCCTTCGTTGGCTCGACGGCGCCTGCCAACAGGAACCCGCTCTCGCTCACCCGAACACGCTGTCGCCCATCCGGCTGACAAGGTGTGAACGCATGCCTCGTGCGCGCAACGTCCTTCTCATCACCAGCGATCAGCAGCACTGGCACACGCTGGGCTGCCTGAACCCCGAGATCCGCACACCTCACCTCGACCGCCTGGCCGACGAGGGCACGCTCTACACGAGGGCGTACACCGTCAACCCGACCTGCACCCCGACCAGGGCGTCGATGATCACGGGGAAGTACCCGAGCCAGCATGGCGCTTACTCGCTCGGCACGAAGCTGAACGAGACCGAGCCCACGATCGGGGAGGTGCTGTCCGAGCATGGGTGGCACACGGCGCTCGTGGGGAAGGCGCACTTCCAGCCGCTAAGGGGCACGCCCGAGTATCCATCTCTCGAGTCGTACCCGATCATGCAGGACCTGGACTTCTGGCGCTCATTCACCGGGCCGTTCTACGGCTTCGACCATGTCGAGCTGGCGCGCAACCACACGGACGAGGCGCACGTCGGCCAGCACTACGCGATCTGGATGGAGGAGAAGGGCCTCGCGAACTGGAGGGACTACTTCCGGCCGCCGACCGGCAACAACGATCGCCAGCGGCGCAAGTGGCTCATCCCCGAGGAGTTCCACTACGGAGCCTGGATCGCGGCGAGGACCTGCGCGCTCCTCGACGGCTACCGCGAGGCCGGCCGGCCCTTCCTCTTATGGGCGAGCTTCTTCGATCCGCACCCCGCGTACCTCGTGCCCGAGCCGTGGGGCACGAGGTACGACCCCGCGGCGCTAGCGGTGCCCTCCGTCGTGCCCGGCGAGCATGACCTGAACCCGCCGCACTTCCGGCTCACTCAGGAGCCGAAGCCCGACTTCTCGCCCTGGCGGGAGAGCGGCCAGGGACTGCACGGGTTCCACTCCCACCTGCACGACCGGGACGAGCTCGCCAAGGACATCGCCACCTACTACGGCATGATCAGCCTCATGGACAAGCAGATCGGCGCGATCCTCGCGCGGCTCGACGAGCTTGAGCTGGCGGAGGACACGCTGGTCCTGTTCACAAGCGACCACGGGCACTTCTACGGGCAGCACGGCCTGATTGCGAAGGGCGCATTCCACTACGAGGACATGATCCGGGTGCCGTTCATCGTCCGCCAGCCGGGGCAGGTGGCGGCGGGGGCCCGCTCCGGCGCGCTGCAGTCGCTTGTGGACCTGGCGCCGTCGTTCCTCGGCACACTCGGGCTGGACATCCCCTGGTGGATGACGGGGCTTGACCAAAGCGACGTCTGGTACGGGGCTCGCGAGAGCGTGCGGGACCATGTTCTCGTGGAGAATCGCCACGAGCCGACGACGATCCACGTGAAGACGTACGTCGATGAGCGCTACAAGCTGACGGTCTACTACAGGCGGGAGTACGGCGAGCTGTTCGACCTGGCGGACGACCCGGGTGAGCTCCACAACCGCTGGGACGACCCCGCCTACAGAGCCGTGAAGACCGACCTCCTGCTGAAGCTCCTCCACGCCGAGATGGGCAAGGAGCCGCTTCCGATGCCTAGAGTGTGGGGGGCGTAGGGGGCTGGAATGGGGGGCCGCACGCGGGGGCCCGAGCGGGAAGGGGTCCATCAGGCCCGTTGTTCAGTGGGGGTGGGCCGGATGGGGCCCCGGCGCTTTGCGCCACCCCATGCGGCCCCTCCCAGACCGGCGGGCGACCTGCCGGTCGCGCCCTACAGCGGCTTGGGCGGGGGAGGGCTTGGGCAAGGGGCCCCGGAAAGCGGTATCCGCTCCGGCGGAGCACCGCGGAGCACTGGAGGCGAACCGCATGTCTAGGACACTCGGGCGAGCGCTCATGGCCATCATCTGCCTGTCGCTGTCGTCGGCCGCGCTCGCCGCGCCCGTTGCGGAGACGCTCGAGCGGGGCTTCGCGCAGCCGCCCCCGTCCGCAAGGCCGCACACGTGGTGGCACTGGATGAACGGGAACATCACCCGCGAGGGCATTACGGCCGACCTGGAGGCGATGGCCCAGGTGGGCGTCGGAGGCGCGCAGATCTTCGACGTGCAGCCCGGCACCCCGGCGGGCCCGGTCTCCTACGGGAGCGACGAGTGGTTCGGCATGGTCGAGCACGCGGTCCGCGAGGCCGACAGGCTCGGCCTCCAGATCTGCGTGCACAACTGCGCCGGCTGGTCATCAAGCGGCGGCCCGTGGGTGACGCCCGACCACGCCATGCAGATGGTCGTCACCACCGTGACGCGCATCCAGGGACCGACCCGGTTCGAGGGCGTGCTGCCGCAGCCGATGACGCGCGCCGGCTTCTACCGCGATGCGGCGGTTCTCGCCTATCCCACACCGGCGGCTGAGACTGTAACCATGTACGACGCCAAACCGATGATCACCGCCAGCGCGCCGGGCTTCGACTGGGCGCCGCTCATCGACGAGGACTGGGGGACCATCGCCACACTCCCCTTCGGCCCCGCTGACCCCGCCTACATCCAGTTCGAGTTCCCCGACCCGTTCACGGCCCGCGCGATGACGATCGCTCCGACGCCCGGCGCCGCCGGATCGGGCGAGCTGCAGGTCTCCGACGACGGTCGCGAATTCCGCGCGGTCGGGCGCTTTGGCGTGCCGGGCACGGACCTCCTGCCGACGCCGTCGACGGTGAGCTTCGAGCCGGTCACCGGGCGCTTCTATAGGCTCGCGTTCGACCGGGGCGGGCGCCGAGGAGCCGTGGCGCGCATAGCCGATCTCGTGCTCGAGTCGGGCTCTCGAATCAGCAACTGGGCGCTGAAGGCCGGCTATGCGAGAGCCGACAACCCCTCGCCGGATACGCGCGAGGTGTCGGCGGACTCAGTGATCCCAGACACCGGGGTGCGGGACATCTCCGCGAGCATGGACGCGGAGGGCCGCCTTGTCTGGGAGGCGCCGCAGGGCAACTGGACCGTCATCAGGTTCGGCTACACGCCGACGGGCAAGGACAACCACCCGGCACCTGAGCCCGGTCGCGGGCTCGAGGTCGACAAGATGAGTCAAGAGGCGGTGGACGCTCACATCGACGCGGTCATGGCGAAGGTTATCTCCGACGTCGGCCCGCTCGCCGGCAAGAGCTTCTACAGCCTCCTCATCGACAGCTACGAAGTCGGCTGCCAGAACTGGACCCCGCTGTTCCGTCAGGAGTTCCAGCGGCTGCGCGGCTACGACCCCCTGCCGTACCTGCCCGCCATGACCGGGCGCGTCGTGCACAGCGTCGATCGCACCGAGCGGTTTCTGTGGGATGTGCGCAGGACGATCGCCGACCTGTTCGCGGAGCATTACTTCGGCCGGTTCGCCGAGCGGCTCCACGAGCACGGGATGCTGCTCTCGGCCGAGCCGTACGGCAACGGGGGCTTCGAGGATCTGCAGTCCGGGGGAGAGGCCGACATCCCCATGACCGAGTTCTGGGCCGGCGGCGGAGGAGACTCGCAGGGCGCGAAGCTCGCGTCCTCGATGGCTCACACTCACGGCCGCCGCTACGTCGGCGCGGAGAGCTTCACGGCGGACTGGAACAACGGTCGCTGGCAGAACCACCCCGCGCAGCTCAAGGCGCTCGGCGACTTCATGTATGCCGGCGGCGTGAACCGGTTCATCTTCCACCGCTACGCGCACCAGCCGTGGATCGGCGTCGTGCCGGGCATGACGATGGGTCCCTGGGGCTTCCACTTCGAGCGCACGGAGACGTGGTGGGAGCAGGGACGCGCGTGGCTGGAGTACCTCGCCCGGTGCCAGTACATGCTGCAAGAGGGCCGGTTCGTAGGCGACCTCGTGTACTTCGATGGCGAGGGCGCGCCTTCGTCGCTTCCGGGCCGCGGTGGGCTGAACCCCTCGCCGCCCGCGGGCTTCGACTACGACGGCTGCGACGAGAACGTCATACTGAACCGCATGTCGGTTGAGGAAGGCCGGATAGTCCTTCCGGACGGGATGACCTACCGCGCGCTGGTGCTTCCGCCCTCGCGGACGATGACCCCGAAGCTGCTGACGAAGGTCTCCGAGCTCGTGCGCGCCGGCGCGACGGTCATCGGGCCGAAGCCGCTCGGGTCGCCGAGCCTTCAAGACGCGCCGGACTGCGACGCACAGGTGAGGGCTCTCGCCGACGCCATGTGGGGCGACTGCGACGGCGCAACGGTCACCGAGCACGCCTACGGGAAGGGTCGCGTCATCTGGGGCAAGCCCCTGGCGGACGTCTTCGCGGAGTTGAGCCTCGCGCCCGACTTCCAGGTCGTCTCCGCCACTAGGACCGGAGTGTCGTACATCCATCGGCTCGCGGACGGGGCGGACTCCTACTTCGTTGCCTGCCAGAACGCGCGCCCCGAGGTCATCGAGTGCGCCTTCCGCGTGTCGGACAGGGCGCCGGAGCTGTGGGACCCGATGTCCGGCACGGCCGCGCCCGCACCGGTGTACCGCGTCGAGGGCGGAAGGACGATCGTCCCGCTGCGCTTTGACCCCTCAGGCTCGGTGTTCGTGGTCTTCCGCCAGCCGCCCATCGGCGATCTGCTCGTGTCCGCCACGCATGACGGGCGGCCACTTCTCGATCCGCCGGTAGCGTCAGCGGCGGATCTCCGGATCGTTCGCGCCACCTACGGGGTCCTGACCAACGAGCTGCCCGACATGGTCGACGTAACAAAGCAGCTTCAGGGCATGGTGCGGGACAACCAGCTCTCGGTGGATGCCGTGAACGGCCTCGCGGGCGACCCGGCGCCGAACATCGTCAAGCAGCTTCGGGTCGACTATACGATCGGCGGGCAGAGCCGTACGAAGACTGTGGACGAGAACGCGAAGCTGGTCATCCCCGGGGCCGCGGACGCGGGCAAGGGCGATCTCATCATCGTGCGGGCGCTGTACGGGCTCATCCCGGAGCAGCTGCCCGACCTCAATGCGACGCGGACCGTCGACGTCACGGAGATCCTGCGGAAGATGGTGCAGAACGGGTCGCTCTCCGTGCGCGCCGACAACAGCCTTGCCGGCGACCCGGCCAGCCTCGTGGTTAAGCAGATGTCGGTCGAGTACACGGTCGGCGGGGAGACGTACACGCGGGTCGTGAGCGAGAACCAGATTCTCGAGATCCCCGACGGCACCGAGGGCGGGCTCTCGACGTCAGCCGCGCCAGGGGCCGGCCTCGACACCTCGAAGCCCGGCCTGCCGGTCCTCACGGCGTGGCAGGAGGGCACCTACGCGGCGACCGCGGCGTCGGGCAAGCAGCTAAGGGCGGTCGTGCAGTCGGTGCCCGAGCCGCTCGACGTTTCCGGGCCGTGGGCGCTGCGCTTCCCGCCGGGCTTGGGTGCGCCCGAGACCGCAACATTCGATGAGCTGAAGTCCTGGACCGCGAGCGACAATCCCGGCATCAAGTACTTCTCAGGCACGGCGGCCTACACGACGACGGTGAGCATCCCTGCCGGGCTGAAGCGCGAGGGTACGGTCCTCATGCTCGACCTCGGCCGCGTGCGTGAGATCGCCGAGGTGCGGCTCAACGGGATCGACCTGGGCATCCTGTGGAAGATGCCGTTCAGGGTCGACATCACCGAGGCCGCGAAGGCCGGCGAGAACACGCTCGAGGTGCGGGTCACCAACCTCTGGCCGAACCGGCTGATCGGCGACGAGCAGTTGCCTGACGATTGCGAGTGGAACGGGGACGGGTCGCTAAAGGCTTGGCCGGAGTGGTTCACGAAGGGCGAGCCGCGGCCCAGCGGGCGCATCACGTTCACCACATGGAAGCACTGGCACAGGGACTCCCCGCTCATCGACTCCGGGCTCTTCGGCCCGGTGCGCGTGTGGGTCGGGAAGAGGCTGCCCTTGGGTGAGCGGTAGGCGGCAGGGCGGCCGCAGCAGGCTGGACGGCCGACAATGGCAAAGGGAGACAGGTAATGGCAAGGCGCATCGGCCTTAGGATGAGGGCGTTCACGTCGTACCTTCTGATGGTGACACTCGTGGCGACGCCTCTGCTGGCGGGGCTCGGGTGCGGCGGCTCCGCGCCACCGAACGGCAACGGCGGTGGCGACGGGATCGACACCGGTGCCGCGTCGGGCACGGTGGACACGTCGGAGATCGGCGGGGACACGCTCCGCGTCTACTCCGCCCTCGCGGGACCCGCGACGGTTGACGCCTCCGGTGGGTTCAGCACCACCGTGTCGGAGGAGTCCGCTCAGCTTCTGATCGCGATGGATGACTCCAACGACCTGAGGGGCCTGTGCGTGACTGCTCCTCCGCCGGTGGCCGGCGCTTCGACGCGCGCGACCATCACGTTCGATGCCGACGCGACCGCCACTGCGCTGCTGTTCACAGTGCCCGGGATCCTAGCGCTCGACCCCGAGGAAGCGGCGGCGCGGATCGCGGAGTTGCAGGGCTATGAGTCGTTCACCCGGTTCGCCGACTACCTGCGGCAGCATCTACCGGACGAGAGCCTCAACTCGCTCGTGGCCGCCGGCGGAGGGTACGAGGGGCTCTTCGAGGCTTGTGTCACCGAGTGGCTGGCAGCCCACCCGGTTGTCTCCGAGTCCGCGGGCGCGCGCGCCGACAACGAGCTGTCCGTGATCCTGCCCGCCCAGGGCGATCGCGCGGGCTTTGACGTGACGATCCAGGACTCGAGCTCGTACCCCAACATGAGCATGCTGCTCGAGAACAACGGCTGGCGCTGGGTCGAGGTGAGGCGCAGGGATGAGTCCACCCCCGCCACCGGCGGCGAAGTGACGTGGTCGTGGGCGGTCATCGACCCATCCATGGCTGGCGTTAACGGCTTCACGTGGGGCTCCATGTTCACCGGCACGCCCTTCGACGGCGGGACCAAGGAGGACGCGCTCAACTTCAGCGGGCTTGAGGCGGCCGAGTACTGGGTTAAGGGCCCTGGCTTCAAGGCGAGCAACGTGCCCGCCGTTGCCGAGGGTCCCCCCGGTGCGCAGCCGTTCGGAGGCGACGCCTGGGGCAAGAGCGTCGTTCTCTACATCGCGATGCCGTTCATCTGTCTCCTCGGCGGTATCGGGGAAGCGTCGAAGCTGCTCGGCTCCCGCATCATACAGCTTACCAACGACACCTGGAACGTGATCGCCGGGGCCGAATCGGTAGCCGAGGCTAAGCTCGCGCTGATCACGCTCATCACGAGTGGCGGCGACGTTCGCGCCATCGTCAGGGGACTCCTCGACCTCGTTAACGCGGTGCTGCTCGCGATGGCCAGCATGACTGTGCTCGAGCCGGTGCTGGCCGCGATTGTCGGCGCCGGGGCGGCGGCGGAGCTGGCTCCGCTCATCGCCACCGGCCTGACAATCGCGTCGGCTACGATGGGCGCCGCCAACCTGGGATGCGCGGTGGCAGCCTGGAGCGGCTACCCGGTTGCCACCTACTTCCAGGTTGTGCCTACGCCGTATGGGATCATCCTCAAGGCCGACCCCAACATGCTCACCGTCGCACCGGGCGCTACGACCGTCATCGCCACCGCTAAGGAATGGGCGTCCGGACAGGATCCGAATGCCGGCCATCCACCCGAGGGCATCCCGATGGAGGGTGTCGCCCTGACCGTGACCACCACGCTCGGGCACTTCGCGGAGTCGGGCGCCGCGACCCTCACGGCAACGACGGGTGTCGATGGGGAGGTCAGCGGCACTCTCCTCAGCGACACCGCGGGCTCGGCCGTCATCCGGGCGACCAACGACAAGGGCAACGTTAATGCTGTCACGGTGGCGCATTGGGGTCACGGTTACGACACCTACGCCGTGAGCTTCGACAACATGTGGCCGCCCCTCGCCGAGCAGCCCGGGCCTTACGGTGACAAGCCGTGCAAACTGGCGATGGACTCCGACGACAACCTGTACCTGGTCGATCCCGATAACGGCAAGGTCATGAAGTACGCCACCGCGGGCGGCGCGCCGGATCTCGTCACCGAGTTCGGGACGGCCATAGGGCCGCCGCTGCTGGGGCCCTATGACATCGCCGTTGACGAGGTCGCCGGCGAACCCGACTCATACGTGTGGGTGGCCGACACCGGGAACAGCCTCGTTCAGAAGTTCACCACGGCCGGGACTTGGGAGCTGGAGAAGACCCGCGAGATACCGTACCCGATCGCGCTCGACGTGGATGACATAGGCACCGTGTACGTTCTCTCGTACCTGTGGGGCCTCGACCATGAGACCTACCGGATGTACCGCTTCTCGGACCGAGAGCAAGGCTTGGACACGTACTGGGAGTTCTACAACGGCGTCGACCCGAACTGCGTTATGGTGCCGCAGGGGATGGCGGTAGACGCGGCCGGTAACGTCTACGTGGCGGATACGGGGAACAAGCGCGTGGTGAGGTTTTCGCCGCTGGGCGAGTACATCAGCAACTGGTCCTACACCTGGACGTGCGGCGCCGAGACGCCCGGGGAGATGCTGGCGGGCGACATTGAGGTGGACCCCGATGGGAACTCGTTCGTCATCGGCAGTTCGCGTGACCGGAGCGTCTTCCGGTTCGGCCTGACCGGAACGTTCTTGTCATACTCGGAGTACCCGCTGAGCTACGGCGAGCATCCGGGGCATCTCAGCCAGGGCGTGACCGTTAACAGCCTGGGCGATGTGTTCGTGTACGACTGGACGAACAAGACCTTGGTGAAGATGGCCCGCGGCGGCGCGTACACGCCGTGCGACTAGACGAGTGAGGGCCGGGCGTCACCTGTTGGCGCCCGGCCGAAGCTCCCTCGCCCTACTACCCGGGCAGGTTCAGCACCAGGGTGTCCAAAGCGAGCGGGACACGCCTGTGCTCCGCCTCGCCGACGTCCACCTGCAGCACGGTCGCGTAGTCGAGGGCCGCGTAGCCCGACGGGAACAGGTCGGTCTCGCCATATGGGGTTACCGACAGCACGTAGTGACCGGCGTCGCAATGGACGCGGCCGGTGGATACCACGTACGTCTTCTCGGTGCCGCTCGCGGGCGGTGTCTCCGTCTCGTGGGTCGGAGCGTTCACCTGCCTGCCGTTCTCGATGTAGATCGTGTCGAGTGTGAGGTCGCTGCCCTGGGGCTGCTCTGTCACCGTGATCTCGATCTTTGAGAATGGTGCGTCGATGAGGACAGCGCGGACGCTGCCCGCGCCGGGGCCAAGCCAGGCCTCGGTGAGCGTGAGCTCCACCTCGACGCTCGGCGGCTGAACGTTCTCATCGCCGCCACCGGGGGCCGCCGCGCCGCCGCAGCCCGACCACAGCAGTGGGGCGCAGGCCAGCGCCGTCAGAGCAAGCAGGAACGCCAAACGCTTCATGAATGGTCTCTCCTCGGAACCAGTCGATCTTGCAGGGCGGTCCGGCGGGCCAACAGCGCCCGCCTGGCCGCGCACGCGTTCTGCGAGGTGCAGGCGGGGTCCTTCAGGGAGGAGGGGTGAAGGCGGCGGCTACCTGGTCGCCGCCGCGAGCAAAGCGAGTAGGTCCCGGAAGTCCTCTGGCTGCTGGTCAAGTGGCAGCGCCACGAGGCTACGGGCCACTTCGTACACGGCCTTGGCGCCCTGCACCCGTCTATCCACTGCGTTCTTCACCGTGCAACAGGACCCAACCAGAGTGGGGAGGATCTCCTTCGCACTCATCTCATGCAGCCAGGTGCCCCGATCCATGCCGGGAGCGGCGGCCCCGTCGAGGAACCGGTCCACCGTCACGGTGTACCGATCGTCCAGCCAGCGTGCTGAGGTCAGTCGCCCCGCGCGACCGCGGAACGAGCGGAACTCACCGCGACCCAGGAGTTGTCGCAGGGCATCGTCTCTGGTCTCGAGGCCTTGAGGGGCGGGGAACAGCGTGATCCAGTTCTCCCTGAGCGTTTCTCGGGCGGCGATGATGGTGAGGTTCGCCGCGTCCCAGAACACCCGTCTGGCTGTCTCCTCAAGCAGATGATGCTCAACCTGTGCGCCCTGCTTGAGCCACTTCGTCCGGCGCAGGTAGTCGGGATCGATGAAGTAGCTCTCGAACTCCCGGCGCCGCCAGATGAGCAGGTTGTGCTGCGTGGGATCGGGGAAGGCCCTCCAGGTCTTCTCGACCTGCTCATCGGTGCGGTCATCCCGGTCCGCCAGGAAGTAGTAGTTCGGGTGGTACTCGTGCAGGGCTTCGGCAACCCTGGTGACGTGGCGGAAGGCGCCAAGGGCCTCTACGCCCACGTGCTCAAGGCCGTTCTCGTCAAGCAGCACTCTGAGCACCTCGCGGTCGAAGGGGGCCTTCCCCGCACCCTCGACGAACAACACGTGGTCTGCTCTCTGCCTAGCGCTCTGTGCCCTCGCACCGGTGACTGTCTGTGGCACGCGTCACGGCTCCCTAAGCATGATGCGATGCTCAGACGGAACTGAGTCGAACACGTCCTCCGAGTGGGTGGCGAGGATATACTGGTTGCCGCGCGCAAGCTTGGTCAGGTGGTGTACGAAGGTCCGGTGCCACTCCGCGTTCAGGTGCAGCTCCGGCTCGTCGATGAGCACGACACAGGGGTATGCGTATGTGTGTTGCCACACCAGGAACAGGTTGGCGATCATCTCCTTCTGGCCGGAGCTAAGGCCATCGAAGGGGAATGGTGCCGACGAGTCCCGGTGCACGGGGATTTCCACCGTGTTGTCATCGACAAGGCGGAGCTTCTCGACCGCGCCTTGGGCGTAGGTGGCAAGGAGGCCGCCCAGCACGTCATACGCCTTTGTGTACGACGCGTCTGAGCCCGTGTCGAGCAGATCGGCTCTGGACATCAGGACCCTCAGCACCTCGGCCTTGAAGGCACTGACGCCGGGCCGCCGGTCGGTGGATGACTCCCGTAGCCTTGCCGCCCTGCGGTCTCCCTCCATTATCTCACCAAGCTCCGGGCGCCCTTCGCGCACCTTCCGATAGCTGTGGAAGTATGCACAGGCCGGGATGAGCAGCGGGTCCGCGTCAAGTCCCCCGAGCGACGGCAACGCGCCCGCGAGCTGGTATCTGAACCTCGGCACGCGGTCGGGCAGAGACCGGGCCGCGTTCTCGTCGCCGTCGAGCACCTCCACGCGCAGGTGTCCGGACCGGTGCAGCACGGCCTGGACGCCCGCTGACACGCCGTCGAGCACCAACCGGGCGGTGACGCGCGCTGTGTCGACGCCCGCGCGGATCAGGAGCTCAGCCAGGTTGACGCGGAAGGCGTGCTCCAGCGCGTTGCGGACTACCGGCCCCCTGTCCTTCCAGCTAAGCCCCAGCAGAAGAAGCGCGCACGCCCCGAGCACTGTCGTCTTCCCGACACCGTTGCGACTGCCGAGCACGAAGACGTCAGGGTCGTCGGCCATGAAGGGCGGGGGGAACTCGATCTCAAGGTCGTCGATGCACTTCAGGTTCTCTATGCGAAGCCGCTCAATCCGCACACCGGGGCGCACCGCACGCTTGGGGGTGCGCGGCGAGGCGCGACGGGGGCGTGTAGGCTTCGTTGGGGCCTCGGTGGTGGTCTGCTTGCCGGCCATTGCACTGCCCTCCCTGTCGTGACACCGGTATGCTACCACAGCCGGCCCTCGCCGCGCCTTGTCGTCCGCCCACCTTTGCGGCACACTCTGTGAGCACACTCATGCCCCATAGAGAGGCGGTTACCCATGCCCCAGGCGTTTCAGGTACCACGCGGGACTCAGGACGTTCTGCCACCGACCGGCGCGGCGTGGCAGCACGCGGAGGCGTCCTTCCGTGAGGTGTGCCATCGCTACGGGTATGAGGAGATCCGCACCCCCGTCTTCGAGGAGGCGGCGCTGTTCGCGCGCGGCATCGGCGACGTGACCGATATCGTCTCCAAGGAGATGTACGTTTTTGAGGACCGGGGAGGGCGCACGCTGGCGCTGCGGCCCGAGGGCACGGCAGGCGTGGTGAGAGCGTTCATCCAGCATGGCCTCGCTGCTCCCAAGGCCGCGTGGAAGGTCTACTACATCATCTCGATCTTCCGGTACGAGAGGCCGCAGGCCGGGCGCTACAGGCAGTCGCACCAGGTGGGCGTCGAGTGCTTCGGCGCACCAGGCCCTGACACGGACGCCGAGGTGATCGCGCTCAACATGGCGTGGTACGACTCCCTGGGGATCAGCGACCACGGCCTCACGCTCAACTCCCTCGGCTGTCCCGTGTGCAGGCCCAGCCACCGCGAGGCGCTGCAGTCGGCGCTGCGCGCGGTCGCGCCGCAGCTCTGCGAGACCTGCCAGGGCCGCATCGACCGTAACCCGCTTCGCGTGTTCGACTGCAAGAGCCCCGAGTGCCAGGCGCTCCTCGCCGGTGCCCCTTCGACGCTCGACTACCTGTGCGGGGACTGTCAGGCGCACTTTGGCACGCTCAGGACAACGCTCGAGGCCCTTGGGCTGCCGTACACGATCGACCCGCGGCTGGTGCGAGGCCTTGACTACTACACGCGGACGGCATGGGAGGTGAAGTTCACCGGCCTCGGAGCGCAGGACGCGCTCTGTGGTGGCGGGCGCTATGACGGGCTCGTCGAGGAGCTCGGCGGCCGGCCGACACCCGGCATCGGCTTCGCGGCCGGCATTGAGCGCGCCCTCCTGACGCTTGCCGAGCTCGGGGTTACAGCGCCGGGCGCCCTGCCGCGCGGCGTGTTCGTCGCCGGGCTTGGGGATAGGGCCCGCGGGCGCGCGCTCTTGCTCGCAGAGGGAATACGCGGGGCCGGGGTGCGGGCCGAAACGGACTACTTCGACCGGGGGCTCGGGGCCCAGCTCCGCCTCGCCGACAGGCTCGCGGCGCGCTACGCGGTCATCCTGGGCGACGACGAGCTCGCGTCCGGGCAAGCTACGGTCCGGGATCTCGAGAGCGGCGTCCAGGAGCCGGTGGCCTTCGACGCGGTGCCGGAGTGGATCAGGGCACGATGCGCACCGTAGACGAGAGGCAAGGCGGCATGCTGGGGGGGGCGCCCGGGCGGCGCGTACGGCTCGCACAGCATTCGGGTTTCTGCTTCGGTGTACAGCGCGCCATCGAGATGGCGCTCGAGGCCGCGCATTCCCCTCCGAAGGTCTACGCGCTCGGCCCGCTCATCCACAACAAGCAGGTGGTCAGCCAGCTTGAGGAGCTGGGGGTCACAACGGTCGAACGCGTAGAGGATGCAAAGGGCGGAGTTCTGCTTATCCGCACACACGGAGTGCCGAGCAGCGTCATTGAGGAGGCCCGCGCGCTGGGCGTCCAGGTTGTCGACACGACGTGCCCGTTCGTCAGACGCGTCCACGAGCGGGCCAGGGCCCTTCGCGACGAGGGATACGAAGTTGTCATAGTCGGCGAGCGGGACCATCCCGAGGTCGTCGGCATCATGGGCTGGGTTGGCGGAGCGGGGCACATCGTGGAGCGCCCCGAGGACGTGGCGGATCTTCCGCCGCTACGCCGGGTCGGCGTTGTGGCGCAGACCACGCAGACCGTGCGCAACCTGAGCGATTGCACGCGCGAGCTGCTCACCCGCTGTCGTGAAGTACGTGTGTTCAACACCCTCTGCGATGCCACAACGCACCGGCAGACGTCGGCTGAGGAGCTTTCGCGCGAGGTGGGGGCCATGGTGGTCGTGGGTGGGCTGCATAGCGGGAACACGCGCCGGCTCGCGGAGATCTGCGCCGCGACCGGGACGCCCACACATCACATTGAGACTGCGGGCGACATCGACCCGGCGTGGTTCCACGACCTTCCACCCGACGCGGATGTCGGGGTGACGGCCGGCGCCTCAACGCCGGACGCGGCGATTCGCCAAGTCGTGCGGGCTCTGGAGACTACCCTCGGCGCAGACCCCGGGAGCGATGGCTCACCGGGGTAGGCGCTACGCCCGCGCAACGACCCCACCGGCCGACCGACCGATGTTGACTCGCGCGTCGCCCCACACTATAATTGCCTGCTGATTGCAATGAATGCGGCAGGCAGCAGGTCAACTCTGTACAGGGGCCGAGCGCGCGCGAGCAGCGGCCCCGCTGTGCGGTGCATGAACCTCCAGGCCGTGCTGAATGCCCTGAGCGTCGGCGATCCTGTTAGCGGAACCGAGCTCGCCGAGCGGATAGCCGCACACCCGTCGACGATCACCCGGCTCACGGGCCTACTGGAAGAGGCGGGCCTAATCCGCGAGAAACCCCAAGATGAGCTGCCGGCAACCGGCACGGTGGGGCGCCCGCCGAAGGTCTGGGCGCTGGACGCCGCCGCCGGCTATGCTGTGGGGCTCGCCCTCACGGCCACGCTTGGGCGCGGCGTGCTCGTCGATCTGACGGGCCGCGTCCTCGCCCGCAAGGACCGTGAGTTTGACCCCCCGCTCCGCGCGGCCGCCGTTGCGGGAGCGGTCCGCGACCTTGTCTCGAGACTGACACCGGGTGTCGACCCCGGAGCGATCGTGGGCGTGGGAGTCGGCATCACCGGCATCATCGACCCTGGGACAGGCGCCATGCGCGTCTCGGGAGGCTTGCTCGACGGTGACGGCCGGCCGGCGGTCAACTACCCGCTGGGCGAAGCTCTGGAAGGCGCGCTTCCGTGGCCGGTGCGTGTCGGTAACGACGCCAACTTGGGTGCGCTGGCAGCCTTCCGACGGCTTGTGCGCCGTGGCGAGCTCGCCCCCGACGGCTCTCTCTACTACCTACTGGCAGTAGACTCCCTTTGGGGCTTCGGCTCGGGCATCGTCATCGGCGGCGAGCTGTACGCGGGCTCTGCCGGCGCCGCCGGCGAGACGGTGCACCCCAGCCTCTCATCGTGGGAGCCCAACTGGCGCGACTTGCCCGTGCGGGCGCTGAAGGGCGAGCCGGCCGCGATCAGCGAGGTGACCCGGTACTTGACGCCGGTACTCGACCACTTCGCCGCGCTTGCCCTGACGCTCGACACGAGCTGCGTTGTTCTGGGCGGAGCGCTGTCCAGGTTGGGTGAGCCGATCGTGCACGCCTTCAGGGATGCGCTCCGCGCGGCGTTCGTTTTCGAGGATCTGATCGGGCAGCCGCTCGTCAACACCATCAAGCTCGACTCTCTCTGGCCTGATACGGTGAGTCTAGGCGCGGCAGACCTGGTTCTAGATTCGCTGTTCCCCGTACCATCCTTGGGCGAGCCCGGGCCGCTGGTGAGGCGCGTCCTGGATCGCCAGGCCGCACTCAGCGCGGCAGCGGAGCCGCCGCGACGCGCGTATGTATACAGTCACCGGGGTTCAGTCTAGGAGGTGGTCTTGGGGGAGTGGTCGCATGACAGCACTCACTACCGTCTGTAGACAGAGGAGGGACCCGTAATGCGCAGGGGTTTCACGCTCATAGAGCTCTTAGTGGTAATCGCCATTATCGCGATCCTGGCCGCCATCCTGTTCCCGGTGTTTGCGAAGGCCCGTGAGAAGGCCCGGCAGACGTCGTGTCTCTCGAACCTGCGGCAGGCAGGTGTCGCGAGCCTGGCATACGCGCAGGACTATGATGAGATCCTGCCCGTCGGGGAGCGCACCCCGCCCGCGACGCGCCTGGTAAGCTGGTGGTACGATCTCATCCAGCCGTACACCAAGAACAAGCAGATCCTCGTGTGCCCGTCGTGGACGCAGTCCATGGATCCCGTCAACAAGCTCGGCTACGGGGTCAACTCATGCATGATGTGCCCGCAGTGGTGCGCCCATGACAACTGGCCCATGCTCGCCCAGGTCAGCAGGTCGGCGGAGATCCCCCTGTATGCGGACTCTTCCCAGTGGCTTGCGTGCTCGTGGTTCATCGCTTGGTCGAGGGTCTGCGCCGCAATGTGCGATCCGACCGTGCGTACGGACGGCAACACCCGCCATAACAGCGGCAGCAACATCGCGTTCGTCGACGGTCACGCCAAGTGGCTGAGCGCGAGCACTGTCGGCAATTGGACCTGGCACACGAACTACATCGTCAACTGGAACCAGTAGATCGGGCCGACACGGCATCGGAGGGAGCATCTACAATGCGACGGGCACTCGCCATCTTGGTGGCAATGGCTGTCACCGGCGCGCTATTGGCTGTTGCCGGCTGCAGCAAGAAGCCACCGCAGTCGGAGAAGAACCCGGCCTCGCCGGACATGGCCGCGAAGGCCAAAGCCCTTGAGGAGGCCGGCATGGGGAAGAAGTGGACCCAGAACCCAAGCGCGGCCAAAGGCGCCGCGAAGTAGGCAGGCGCCACACCTGAGTTGATCCTCGACGCCCTCCGTCACGAGCGGAGGGCGTCGGGTGGTAGAGGGCACCGCGACCGGCAGTGCGAACAGCCCACCATGGTCTTGGCTTTTCGAGCCCGGCCCGGGTTCGTTGCGGTATGTACCGTCACCGCCGCCGCTCTGTGCGCGTTGGTCGGCCGCACGAGCGCCGAGCCGACGGCTGCTGAGCCCCCCAACCTGTTCCGCAACTCACGTTTCCCTCTCGGCCTCCAGAGCGGCTGGTCCCTTGATCGTGACTCCTCCGATGGCGACCTAGTGGTCATCGCGCCCGACTCCAACGTGCGCGGCCCAAGCGGCACCGCGGCTCTGCGGCTGGCGGCGAAGGAGACGGCCGTTTTGTGGACCGAGCCCTTCGCGGTGCCGGCGGGGTCAGGCCGCCACTGTGCCAGCATGTTCGTCCGGGGCGACGGGAAGCTGGCTGTCTCCGTCGTCGCGGACTTGCAGACCATCGCTCAGACCGTGATCGTCCTCGGGAATGACTGGCAGCGCGCGCAGATCCCGTTCGACCCAGTGTCCTCGGCCACGACGTACGGCATGAGGCTCCAGTTTTCGTCAACCCTTCGGATCGACGGGCTGCAGGTCAATGCCGGCTCCGAGCCTACGCCGTACGTTTCGCAGGGGGCGTGCGAGGTCGCGCTGGGGCTGCCCGATTCGGACGCGTCCGCCGCGCGCGTGCAGTTCGATGACGAGCCGGCCCGCGTGCTCTACGCGGTGACCGGCCGGACAGCAGGAAGCGCTCTGAAGGCGAGGGTCGTCGACGTGTATGGCGCGGCGCGCGAGGTGCCGTCGGTGGAGCTTGCCTCGCGCAGCGTCGCCGGCAAGATCGACTACCTCGTCGGCGGCGGCGCCAAGCTGGGGCCGTTCCGGATCGAGACCTGGGTGGAAGACGACCAGGGCGACCGAGTCAGCCCCTACAACGAACTGGTGGTCTACAGGCTGAGACGGCCCCGGTACTGGGGACACGACGCACCGGAGTCACACTTCGGCGTGCACACGACTTCGACGACTCGCCACATCCTGATGGCGAAGGCCATCGGCGCCAACTGGACGAGGCTCCACGACGCCGGGCTCGAGTACATCGGCTGGTCCTACCTTGAGCCTGAGCCCGGCAAGTGGGCGTTCCGCGACCGCGAGATCGAGCGCTATCGCAAGTACGGCATCATGATCCTCGCCGAGCTAGGCACCGCGCCCCCCTGGGCGAGCTACCTGGCCGAGGCGCACAATGGCTACTTCGACCGGTACTACCAGCCGCGCGACCTGGCCGACTATGAGCGCTACGTCACCGCGGTCGCCAAGCGGTACAGAGGCGTGATAGACGCGTGGGACGTGTGGAACGAGCCGTGGCAGAGCCGGTGGTGGGCAGCAAGCTGGGATGCGGCGCACAAGGCGTCCGAAGGCTACGTCACCTCGGCGAACGCGCCGGCCGACTATGCCGCCCTGATGAAGACGGCCTACAAGGCCGTGAAGGCCGTCGACCCCGATGCCATCGTGTGCGGGTTCAACTCGACGACCAGCGCACCTGCCGACGGCGCCTACGGTGGCAGCGAGTGGACGCGCGGCGTGCTCGATGCCGGCGGCCTCGACGCCTGTGACACGATCGGCTACCACCACTACACCGCTTCGGTGGACGGCTATCCCGGCGATTCGGTCCAGCAGGGCCTCTGGACGGCCGTCGGGCCTGTGCGCGACAAGCCGGGCCCAGTGCCGAAGCCCATCTGGATGACCGAGGGGTCGCCGGTCATGAACACCGGCGAGGGTATGTACCGCTACACCCTACCGTACGAGCCAAGCGAGAACGTCCTCGACACGAGCGATCGGCTGGTTCGTTACCTCGTGAGCTTGCTCGCGAACGGCGTTGAGAAGGTGTTCCTCTACTCGATGCACTGCCACGGCTACTTCAATGATGGCAGTGGCAGCTTCCGAGCCCTTGTCACCGAGGAGGGCTACCTTCACCCGAGCGCGGCGGCGCACGCGAACGTGGCGTGGCTCCTGGACAACGCCCGTTTCGTCCGCCGCATGGAGCTGCCGGGCCTGGTGTACGCGTACCTCTTCGAGGGCGATGACCGCCGCGTCGCCGTGCTGGTCGGCGGGCCGGAACACCGCGAGTCCGACATCCCACGCACCGCCGGGGGCCAAGTGCTCGACATGTTCGGGAACCCAGTTGCCGAGGATGTGAAGCTCGGGCGGTACCCGGTCTTCATCGTTACGCCGGTGGCCGACGGAGCGCACGCTGAGGGCCGGCTGACGGCCCTCGAGTCG
>Ga0315282_10000955_pt1 | contig 56362 bp, 27 predicted proteins | sample YL17G07_20_MG_FD_203693 | JGI IMG/M metagenome (GOLD analysis project Ga0315282, IMG submission 203693) | Sediment microbial communities from Yellowstone Lake, YNP, Wyoming, USA - YL17G07_20 | ecosystem: Environmental > Aquatic > Freshwater > Lake > Sediment | place: USA: Wyoming | collected...
TCCTCAACCGGGAAGACACTGCGCGTATGGGCGGTCTTGGGCCTTATGGCCAGCGTGCTTGCCGCGCCGCTCTCGCGTGCCGCTGTGGGTGGCGGCGGCCCCGACATCATCCCGTCCTTTACGCAGAATCTGGGGGGCGGCTCGGACCCCGTGACCGTGACCTTCGATCCGTCCACCACCTATCTGCCCGTGCCTGACAGCACCGCGCAGGAGTACACGTACCAGGCGTTCTGGGACTTCGGTGACGGCAACTCGACCCTGGTGGGCGCCGCGGGCGGCACGACGGCCGCCGGCGTCCTGGCGCCGGTGTCGCACACTTTTGGCGGCGAGGCCATCTACGTGGTTAATCTTCGCATCAACATCCTCGTCTACAACCTGGACCCGGTTACCCACCAGCGCTTGCCGGTGTCCGATCCCAGCCGCGTCGCCAACGGCCCCCAGGCCTTCACCACGGGCCAGGTGCACGTGGCGTCGGCCAACTTCCCGCCCACGGCCAACCTTGTTGCGATCAGTTCGCCCGCTACGGGGGCCTTGCCGTATGAATTGCAGGTGAATCCCAGCACCACCTTCGATGAGGACGGCTTTGTGATGTGGGCCGCGATAGACTGGGGCGACGGCACGGCGGAGAATGTGAGGCCGACGCCGCCGGCCATCCCCAATGTGCCCATGAGGCACGTGTACACGTCGCCCGGCATCTACCGTGTCACGCTTTCGGTTGTGGACAACGGCCGCGTCAAGCTTGGCGTCGCGCTGCCGTCGGTCCCTGATCCGCGAGACCCCCAAGCGGCGCTGGCTGCTATCACCATCGTGCAGCAGACCGCGGCCGTGCAGGATGCGTCGCTGCTGAATCCCAAGTACAACCCGCAGCTCTCGCAGAATTACATTCTCGTCCAGATTCCCGGCAACATGGTGGTTCTCAAGGGCCAGTTCCTGGTGGACTTCAGGCGCAGCGGCGAGGACCGCTTTGATTGCGTCCTGCAGTCCCATCTGTTCGCGGACAACCTCGCCAACGCGTCTGTAGTCTTCACACTGGGCGGCGGCGCGGCGCCGGTGACGCTTCCCGCCTTCAAGACCGATGCGCGCGGGCGCTACCAGAATTCGGCCACCGGCTTCCTGTTCGATTTCAACGCGCGGAAGCAGCTCCTGCGCATCAAGTTCACGCACGCCCAACTGCGCACTGCCTTCGGCCTCCTCAACAGCACGGCGGTCAACACCAACGTGGACGTGCCCATCAAGGTTGTCATCAACAACGCTCTGATGCTGGGCGCTACGGCGCGCTTCACCTACAACGCCACCGCGGGCAGCAAGGGCATTGGCAAGAATGCGCGTTCGTATCCCAACGGGAACTGACGGACGCGGGCCGAGCGGTTGGCCGAGCGGCATACAGCGGGGCGCCCGGGGCCGGGCGCCCCGTTTGTTTTCAGGTTGAACGACATTGCCTCCTGATTGACGTTGACAGGACCGCCGTTTTCGCGCAAAGTCTTCGTCAAGCATTTCGGACGGCTGGTCGAGCGGGCCGGGGCACCCGGCCCGGGCCCCTTTCCTGCGGCGGTACTGCCATGGCCGAGATTGAAGAACTGAAGGTCATCAACGAAGCCAAGCGCTACAGTATGGTGCGGCGTCTGGCCGAAGGCGGCATGGGGGCGGTGTACGAGGCGCAGCAGTTCGGCGCCGAAGGCTTCCAGAAGACCGTCGCCATCAAGACCATCCTCGAGAGCTACTCGACCAATGCCGAGTTCGTCCGGCTGTTCATTGGCGAGGCCAAGCTGGTGGCCGACCTGGTCCACGAGAATATCGTGCAGGTCTACCACCTCGGCAAGACCGGCAACATCTACTACATCGCCCTCGAGTTCGTCGAAGGCATCAACCTCGAAAACTTCATTGACTACCACCTCGACCGCAGCGTCCCCCTGCCCATCGAACTCGGCGCCTTCATCACCAGCCGCGTCTGCCGCGGACTGGAATACGCGCACGCCAAGCGCGGCCGCGACGGCCAGCACCTCGGCATCGTCCACCGCGATGTCTCGCCCAAGAACGTCATGCTCAACTGCGAAGGCGTCGTCAAGCTTACCGACTTCGGCATTGCCAAAGCCCGCATGGTGATGGAGCAGGAAGAGGGCGAAGTGCTGATGGGGAAGGTCGAGTACATGTCGCCCGAGCAGGCGCGCTATGAGGCCACCGACCGCCGCTCCGACCTCTTCTCGCTCGGCATCGTCATGTACGAACTGCTGACCGGCTACCACATCTTCGAAACCGACGACATTTACCAGACGCTCGAAAACGTCAAGAGCGCGCCCATCCCGCATCCCAAGAAGTACCGGCCCGAACTCCCCGACGCCCTCTGCGACATCCTCATGCGCGCGCTGGAGCGCGACCTCACCAAGCGTTTCCAGACGGCGGGCGAGATGGGCGTCGCCCTCGAATACTACATGTACCACAAGGGCTATGGCCCGACCAACGTCTCCCTCGGCAACTACCTCAAGAAGCACTTCTTCAACCAGGCCCCCGAGGCCGACGACGGCAAGCGCGTGCGCGACCTCGCCGTGCAGCACCGCGCCGACACCCTCTTCAGCGACGCGCTCGCTAAGAAGAACGACGCTCCCCCGCCGCAGAAGAAACAATAGCGGCCGCCAGTGTGTGGCAGTCCTCTGCGCTCTTGAGCGTCTCTGCGGCGAACGCTATTTCTCGATTTCGACGTCGTCCCGGTTGCCGTACTCGCGCCACCCGGCCACGTAGTTGCAGATACGGTCGAAGCCCATCAGCCACAGCGTGAAATACAGGTGCGAACTGCGCCCGCCGGCCTGGTCGTAGACGCAGATCCGCTGCTCGCGTTCCGCGCCGGCCATGCGCAGGATGGCGTGAATCTCCGGGGGCGAGCGCCACACCCGCGCCCCGCCGGGCCGTTGTTCTCCCTCTCCCCTGGCGGGAGCGGGCAGGGCGAGGGGGACGAGCATGGCGCTCCACTCGATGTTCGCCGCGCCGGGGATGTGCCCGCCCGCCTTGCCGCGCACTTCCTCGCCCATGTACTCCTGCAGCGTGCGGCCATCGAGCAGCGTTGTGGGCGGCAGCTTGCCCAGCGTGTGGACGCGCGTGCGGAACTGCGGCAGTTCCGCGAACGCGCACACGTTCCGCGGCAGCGGCAGCGGCTCGAAGGTCTCGCGCCCCGTGGCCGGGACCTCCAGCGCGGCTCCGCCTGCGAGCGGCCGGCCTTCCGCGCGCCACTTGCCCACGCCGCCGTCCAGAATAGCCACCCGCTCGTGCCCATACGCGTGCAGCGTGAACCACACCCGCGCCGCCAGGCGCCCGTCGTCCTCGTCATAGATCACGACGCGGCTGGCCGCGCGAATCTGCGCGTCCGCGCACGCCTTCTTGACCACGTCCGGCGCCGGCATGTAGTACGGCAGCCGCTCGGGATCCTGGAACGCGTCCGACTCGATGTTGAATGCCCCGGGGAGATGTCCCGCCTCGAACTCCCGCCGGCGGCGTGCGTCAACCAGGATCACGCCGCCCTTCTCGATCTCCTTGAGCAGCGCGGCTGTGCCGATGAGCGCGTCCGCCCGGGCGAATTCCCTCGGCGCGGGCGGGTCCGCCGGCGTGGCAGGCGCGCCCTTCGCCGGCTTGGCGTCTCCGGCCGACACCGCGACCGCCATGATCGCGGCCAACAGGAGGTAGCAACCGCAGGCACGAAGCATTAGCCTATCTTCCCCAGTTCGGCACGTAACGTCAAGTTGAGCGGTCCAACGCATGGCCAGCGCGCCCGATGATCTGCTGTCCCGCCCTCTGCAGTACATGAAGGGCGTCGGCCCCGTTCGCGCCGGGCTGCTCAAGCGCCTCTTCCTGGAAAGCGTCCGGGATGTCCTCTTCTTCTTCCCTATCGCGCACAAGGACCGAGCCAGCGTTACGCCCATCGCGCGCCTCAAAGCCGGCGCGGAGGCCAACGTCGTCGCGCAGATCATTGACGTGCGCGGCCACCGCTTCCGCGGCAAGGAAAAGATCGAGGCGCTGCTCCAGGACGCAAGCGGCGACGTGCGCGCCGGTTGGTGGAACCCCTACGTCGCCGACAAGCTCACGCCCAACGCCTGGGGTTTCTTCTCCGGCAAAGTCACCATGTATGCCGACAAGAAGGAACTGAGCAACGCCGAGTTCGAAATCCTCAACGACGCGGACGAGGAGGCCGAGAGCGCTGCGGCGCCCGTCAGCCCGAACTTCGGCCGCATCGTCCCCATCTACAGCCTGCACCCCAGGCAGCGCCTGCCGAGCGGCGAGGAAGCGCCCGAAATCCGCATGACGCAGGGCGTGCTGCGCAGGATCGTCTGGCAGGCGCTCGAAGCCGGCGCGGCCGAACGCCTCACCGACCAGTTGCCCGCGTACCTGCGCGAGCAGTCGGGCCTGCTGCCGCTCGACCGCGCCATCCGCCAGATCCACTTCCCGGACAGCTTCCCGAGCGCCGCGGCGGCGCGCCGCCGGCTGGCCTTCGAGGAACTCTTCATCATCTCGGTTGGCGTCGCGTTGCGCCGCGCGCAGGTCGAACGGCTCGCCGCAGCTCAGCGGCTGCCGCTCGCGCCGACCATCGAGAAGCGGATTCACGCGCGCCTGCCCTTCACGCTCACGCCGTCGCAGACCAAGGTCTTCGCCGAAATCGCCGCCGACATGGCCGGCAGCCGTCCCATGAACCGCCTCCTGCAGGGCGATGTCGGCAGCGGCAAGACCGCCGTCGCAGTCGCGGCGCTGCTGCTCTGCGTCGCGCGCGGCGGCCAAGCCGCGCTGCTGGCGCCCACCGAAGTGCTCGCCGAACAGCACATGCGCACGCTGACGGAAATGCTGCGCGGCTCGCGCGTCAACCTGGCGCTCCTGCGAGGCGGGGCGGGGGAGGCGGCGCGGAAGGAGTTCCTTGCGCAACTGGCCGCGGGAGACATCCACATCGCCATCGGCACCCACGCGTTGCTCGAACCCGACGTGCGCTTCAAGTCGCTGGCGCTGGTCATCGTGGACGAACAGCACAAGTTCGGCGTTGCGCAGCGCATGCAACTGCGCGCCAAGGGCCGCGCGCCGCACGTCCTGGTCATGACCGCCACGCCCATCCCGCGCACGCTGACGCTCACGCTCTACGGCGATCTCGATGTCTCGCGCATTGACCAGCCGCCGCCGGGGCGCGGTGAGCTTGTGACGAGACTGCTGAAGGAGGCCGACCGTCCCAGGGTCTGCCGCCTGCTTGTTGACGAGGCCCGCCAGGGCCACGCGGCGTATGTCGTGTTGCCGCGCATCCTTGAAGACGGCTCCGCGGCCGACGAAGACGAGACGGTTGCGCGCGCTCCGAAGAGACTTTGGGGCGAGGTCAAGGGCGTCAGCGCCGAGCTTAAGCGCCTGCGCGAACACCTCCCCACGCTGCGCCTGGACATGCTCCACGGCCGTATGCCCGGCCCGGAGAAGGACCGCGTGCTCGCGCTGCTGCGCGACGGCAAGCTTGACGTGCTCGTCAGCACGCAGGTCATCGAAGTCGGCATTGACCTGCCCACGGCCACGGTGATGGTCATCGAGAACGCGGAGATGTTCGGCCTGTCGGCGCTGCACCAGTTGCGCGGCCGTGTCGGGCGCAGCCCGCGCAAGTCGTATTGTCTTCTCTTCGGCGAACCAACCACGGACGAAGCAAAGGAGCGGCTGCGCACGTTCGTCAAGACCCGCGATGGTTTCGAGATCGCTGAAGCCGACTTTACGTTGCGCGGTCCCGGTCAGTTCTTTGGGACGCAGCAGTCCGGCATGCCCGAGTTGCGCATCGCGGACTTGCTCCGAGACGCCAAGACACTTGACGAAGCCCGCGCCGCCGCGTTCGCGCTGGTTAAGGATGACCCGTCCCTCTCCCGTCCCGAACACGCCGGCCTCAAGGCGCGCGTGAAAGAAGTCCTCGGCGGCCGTCTGGGCCTCGTGGACGTGGGGTGAGTGCCGTCACGCCTTCTTGAGGATCACCCTCGTCAGCGAATACGGCGCCAGCGTCAGGCTCGCCCGCTTCCCGTCCTCCACGCGTAACGCGGACGCGCGCGGCTTGATCTTCTCCGGCTCGGTCTCCGTGTTCTGGCTGTGCCACGCCTCTCCCGCAAGCGTCACCACCTCCGCCTCGGCGGCGGCCTTGAAGTCCTGCAGCGTCAGCTCAAGCGCAATGGGGCCGCCCGTGGCGCAGCGATGCACCAGCATGACGACCAGCGAACCGTCCTGCGCCAGCGCCGCCATCGCGTCCACCGCCGGCACGTCCTTCAGTGGCGGGATGCAGCCGTAGCGGTTCGCCGTCGAGAAGGCGCCGCTGGTGAGTTTCACCGCGACGGGCGTGGCGTCGAAGAACGCGGCGCCCAGCAGGTGAGCGTAATGCACGGGGTTCGCCCACACGCGTTCCTTCGTCTTGCGCAAGCCCCCGCCGTGGTTCACGGTGGCCGAATGCGTGAACAGTTCCACGAAGTCGCCGAGCCTGATGCATTCGTGGACGAGCGTCGAGAAGTAGAGCGCTTCCGAGATCGTTGCGGGGTTGAACATCGTCTGCGGCGTCAGCTTCGCGCCCGGCGGCGCTTCGCCCTGGAAGTGCGCGAAGAGCTGGCATTCGGTCAGGGCCCACCGAGGCGCCTCGATGCCTGCGTCCAGCATGCGCTTCCGGATTCGCCGGTACTGCCGGCCCAGGTCCACGGCCTCGCCCATGTACGCGTGGAAAACGTCCACGCCGTCCGTCTGCGCGTTCACGCCCACCCAGTTCAGGATGTGGTCCGTGATGCAGCGCACCTTCGTGCCGCCTTCCGCAATCAGGCGCTGGTTCCACTCGGCTTCGGCGTTCCCTTGAGCGCCACACGCGAGCAACTGGATTGACGAATCAGCCTCGCGCATCGCCTCGCGGAACCGCAGATACCTGTCCGCGCTGCCGCCCGAGGTCGTCCAGTTCACCTGCCAGCGCCCATAGATTTCGTTGCCGACCTCCCACAGCTTGACGTTGTACGGTTCGGGATGGCCGTTCTTCGCGCGCAGCTTACCCATCGGCGTGTCGGCCTTGCCGTTGCAGTATTCGACCCACGCCGCGGCTTCCTCCGGCGTGCCGTCGCCGGCATTCACGCAGATCATCGGCTCGCAGCCCACGGCGTGGCAGAACGCGATGAACTCATCCGTGCCGAAGAGGTTGTATTCCAGGCCCTCCCACGCCGGGTTCGGAACCGTGGGGCGCTCGTCCACAGGCCCGACGCCCTCACGCCAGCGGTAGCCCGACACGAAGTTCCCGCCGGGCCAGCGCAGCAGCGGCAGGCGCGATCCCTTCAGCATCCTGATGACGTCCGGGTCGGCGCAGCTCACGTGATCGGAGGGGTAGAGCAGCACGCGGCCGAGAACGAAGTTGGCCGGCGTGCGCGAGGCGAGCGACAGCCGATAGAGGTCCTCCGGCGCGCCGCGCACTTCCAGTTGTCCCGTGAACGTCTTCCATTCGCGGCCCAGCTCCAGCACCGCGTCGCTGCGATGCCGTACCGCGAGTCCGAAGACCCCTGCTTCCTCGATCGCCAGCGTGACACTCACCGGCGCCGCTACGCGCGCCACGACGCGGTAGTCGTACTTTCGGACGCGCTGCAGCGGCAGACACGTCCACTGCGCGATGCCGCGCCCCTCGTTGGCCGAGGCGTTGAGCACCTCCACGCGCTGCGCGCGCCCGCCGTGCGGCCCCACATCGGGACTGAGGCGCACTTCATCCTTGGCGCCCAGCCGGTGCCACCAGAACGCTGCGCCGTCCCTGTAACTTTCGATCAATGCGTTCTGGTCGGGCAATCCCATGCGGCCGGCATGATGCCGCACGGATTGCGCGATCTTCTCGATGTCAACCTGTGGCTGCACGCCGCCGTCAATCTGGCTGTCGCCCGCGCCGAAGCGCCACTTGCCGAATGTCGGATTGCGCAGAACCTGCGCCTCCATGCCGTTGTAGATGTTCGATCCGAGGTGCTCGCAGAACTTGCCGTACAGCCGCGGGCTGATTGCGTGTGCGCTCTTCGCGCCCGCGTTCACAGTCAGGCTGGCTTTGCCGAGGTCCTCGTGCTTCGTGTGCTGGAACAGACCGTCATTGTCCATCGCGGGCTTCCCCTCCTCTGAGTGCGCGCTGTGATCCAGCGCGTACCACGCCCCGGCCGCGCCCAGGCAACCGCGCAGAACCGCTCGCCGTGACATCATGAGTCATTTCCCCTTGATCGCCGGGAAGCGCACCTCCGCCAGCTTCTGGGCCGCCGTCACGTACGCCGCGATCTCCTCGGCGGTCAGCGCGCGGTCGAGAACGAGCACCTCGTCCAGGGTCATCGCCGGACCATTGCCGCTTGTTCCCAGTTCCGCCGAGGCGATTTCACCCTCTTTGAACAGCCGCCCTTTCGGCGCGTGCCGCGTGCGCACCTGGCCGTCCCAGTAGATGCGGATGTCGGCCGCGCCGCTGACCGTGAGCGCCGCATGGTGCCACACGCCGGCCTCGACCCACACGCGCCCGCCCCACACGTCGTTGCAGTTCTCCATGCCGGGGAAGTTGTAGTTCTGGAAGCAGTACGTCGGTTCCTTCAGGCCGCACCACGGCCCCTTGCCGGCGACGAAGTTCGAGATCCACCCCTTGCCGCGCAGCGCCACAACGTTGAAGCCGGTGGTCTCCTGCATCGGTTCGTCCAGCCGCCACCAGAACATGACCGTGATGGGCTTGTGCACGCTCAGCGCCGCGCTCTGCAGCACGTATCCGCCCTTCTTCTTTGCCGTCTTTCCGCTGCCGGCCATGTAGCCGCTGCCGGCCAAGCCTTGCGCCGGCTCGTTTTCGGCCAGCGTCACTTTCGCGCCGATGAGGTTGATCTCCGGGGCTTTCAGTCCCTTCTCAAAGGAATGGTAGAACACCACCCGGTCGGCGATCTTCGGCGGCAGATACAGGAACGCATCGCCCGGCGCCGCTTCCTCCCCGGCGCTAACGCCCGCCCCCGCCAATAGCCAATAGCTGATAGCCAATAGCCCATAGCCGCCGGGCATTCTCATTTCGCCCCCTTCGGCGCGAGGCGCAGCACCTTCAGCTCGTGCTTCTTCAGCGGCAACGTTAGTTTGCCGTCTTGCAGCGGCAACTCCGCGCCGCCTTCGACGTTCGTCACCGTATAGCCGTCCGCGAAGCCAAGCGCTTTGGCGTCCACTTCCAGCGTCGCCTGCTCGTCCTGTTTCGCATAACTCGTCAGCGCCGCGACCGCCTCCTTCCCCGGCACGCCGTAAACGATACTGACAATATCCGGGTTCGTGCACCGTACCGGCTGCGGCCGCTCGTCCCAGTACTTGTAGACCTGCAGCCCTTCCTTATCGAGCATGTCGAGCACGTGCTGCGCGACCTTCGCGTTCTCCTGGTGCGACTTCACCCAGCCGTTGCCCCAGCCGCCGTAGCCGTCCAGTTCGTGCACCAGCCGCACCGCCGTGAAGGTCCGCTGCGTCCACGGGTCGTCGGCGAGTTTTCCCGCGTCGCCCAGCGGCACCGGCCACACGCCGGCCTGTTCGCCGGTGGTCACAAGCTGGATGTAATCGCGCGTGAAGCGGTCGTGGACGTCGCCTTCCGAATACTTCCATTCCCACTCGTACTGGACGGTGCAGAACGACATCATTGGCAGCGGGCTGAAGCTCGTCATGTGCGGGAAGACGATCGGCAGCAGACGGCGTTCGTTCATCATGATAAACGTGCGCTTGGCCAGGTCGCGCAGCGGCCAGATGCCGGCAGCCGGCACAATCGAACCGTCCGCGCGCTTGTACGCCTCGGTCATTTCCGTGTTGAACGACGGACAGATGAAGTAGTTGTCCCAGTACACGCCCTGGTTGTTGGCGATCTCGAACGACTTCGCGTACCAGTACAGGTTGTAGTCAACATAGGATGGCGACGGCACGACCTTGATCTCGCCGCGGCTGTTGCCTTTGCCGACGACGCGGTAATCGTCCAGCAGCCACTCGTCCTTGAACGTCTCGCACTCGGGGAAGAGCTGGCACGTCGCGCGATTGTAGTAGAACACCATTTTCGCGCCGAGATGCGAGTGCAGGTTGTGGCCGACGTGCGCCTCCCAGGTCTTGACGGCGTCCTTGCCGTATTGTTCGAAGAGCTTCTTGCAGCGTTCCACCGTGGCCTTCACGTCCGCGTCGCTGATCTTTTCGAGGTTCCCCTTCTTCAGCATTTCCCACAGGAACATGTCCTGCCCGGCCGGGTACACCGAGCCGCAGTCGCCCAGCGCGAGCCAGTTGATGTCCGTGCCCAGCAGATGGTACTTGTCGCGGAAGAAACGATAGCGCCACCAGTTCGGATTCTGCCCGGGCGCGTTGAGCATCGGCTTCACCGGCGCGGCCAGCATGCCGAAGGAGAGCGTCTGTGGCTGTGCGATCGTCGTCGGCTGGTTGATGAGATGCACGCGCAGGATGACCACGTCGCCCTTACGCACAACTTCGAGGTTCGGCGTGGCCGGGTTCCAGCCCCAGCCCTTGTCGTTCTCGGCGAACCAGCACAAGCCGCGCGCCGGCCCGCCGATGTAGATATAAGGGCAGAAGTTCTTGATGAAATCGTCGCACGCGACCTTTCGCGCGTCCCATACCACGCCGTCGCCCGCGGGAATCTTCTGCGCCACGGGCGCGCGGATGCGGTCCGAGTTCGCGTGTATCATCGTGGCCGCATCGGCGCGGAACGGAATCTCAAGCGTCAGCTCGTCTATCGCCTTCCCGTCCGTCGGCTGCAGCGTCAGGTCCACGCGCACCGTGCCGTCGTAATCCCACGTGCCGCGGCTGGTTGCCTTGAGCGGCCCCGCGGACAGTTCGCTCTCGATGCGAGCTTCATGGGGCTGCGCGGAAGCCACCTTCAGCGCGCCCGCCTGCACGGGCGCCTCGGCGCCGCCGGCCTTCACGATGTACCTCATCGGCGCAGCCAGCAGCGGCTTCGTCACGCCGGTGTTCGCCGCTTTCGCCGTCACCTGGTCCAGCAGACCGGCGTCGTTGAGCGTGTGCTCACGCAAAACAGCCGCGAGCTTCTTGCCTTCAATCTGGATCGGCGTGAATGGCGGATAGACCTTGGTGCTGCGCCCCGCGGTCAGGTTCTCCCAGGGAAAGACCTTCCGCTCGAACGTCTTGACCGTCTCGCCCTTGGGGCAGTTCTCGCCGTCGGCCTTCATCGCGATTTCGTACTCGCCATCCAGTTTCGGCAGTTCGCACGCGGCTTCCTGCCGGCCGTCCGCGAACTTGTCCACGGGGAAGTCGAAGGCCTTGATCTCCTTCTTGCCTTGAGCTTCCCGCACAACGGCGCTGACCCGCGTCGGCTTCGCGTTCTTCGGCAGACCGTTGATGTCGGCCGCGATGCGCAGCCTGTTCTTCGAGGGGTAGTACGCGAAGCGGAAGTCCACCGGCGGCGCGTCCTTCGGCTTGCCGACCACCCAGCGATACGCTTCCTTCGCGCGCCCCCACTTCGTCTGGCGCTTGTGGTACACAATCTTCCCATCCGCGGACGTGACCTGCGCCGTCAGGTCGAAGACGGTCGTCGGGTCGTTCTCCGCGATGGCCAGCTTGATCGTCTCGCGCGCGCCTGCCGCCAGTTGCAGCGTCTTCTCTTCCTTGAGTTCGGGCATGTTGTTGCGGACGAGTTGGAGCGTGGCTTTCAGTTCCAGCGGCTTGTCGCCAGGATTGCAGACGATCAACTGTCCTTCCGCCGGCGGAAAGCTCGGGTCCCTGGACCATTCGAAGCGCACGCCCGGCGCAGGCTCCGTGGTGAAGGCGAACTTAGGCCCCGAATGCGGGTACGCCCCGCTGAGGCTGCTCCACGCCCAGTCGGGCTTCCAGTCGCGGCAGATGTTCACGGCCCAGAGGCCATCGGTGGCTTTGCGGCCTTGTGCGCTCGCGCCGAGCTTCGCCAGCGGGATCGCGATCTCCGAGGTCCACCAGCCGTCCTTCTGAGCGTGCGCCTGCTGGTAATCGCCCGTCCACGACGGTTCCTCCTTGCCTGCGCCCAGCAGGTGGATGTTGTAGCCGCCCTTGCCCAGTGAATTGCACAGGAACTGGTAGTCCACTCTGTCCGTCGCGTCGGGCGTCGGGCAGACGAAGACTTCCGCCGCGTCGTCGTAGACGGCCTTCAGGCTGTCCGTCTTCACCTCGGCCGCCAGCGCGCCTTCATCGGGGAGTTGCGTCTGGATGGCCACGTAGAGATGCGTGGCGGTCGCGCCCACGAACCCCCGCGCCCGCCGCCGCTGCAGCTTGCCTTCATTCAGCGTGATGAAGCCGTCGAAGCCGGCCGACGCAGCCCACTCCAGCGGCTCGATCGTGCCGTCAATCTTCGGCGCCTGCTTCATCAGCGGCACGCGGAAGTCCTCGGCCGCGCCTGCCGCCAAGGCGCCAAGGACGCTAAGGACAAACGATAGTTTCAGGTTTCTGGTTTCTGGTTTCAGGTTTCCCATGACCGCCTCCAACGCGCCGGTGCCTCGGCGTTCATCTGTACGTATCTGTCGTGCAGTTTCCTCGCATTACCTACACCTGCGGGAACAGTCTGTGTGGCTGCATAATGGGGTTGGAGAGCGGCGGCAAGCAGCTTGCGTTGTGGGTGTGGCGCGCTAGACAGAAGGCCGGAAATCGGGCGAAGCGGCGAAGGCCACGGCGCGATGGGAGCCTGCAATGCCAAGGCGCATCCTCGAGTTCTTCCTGCCGCTGGTGTTCTTCATGCTCTTCGATCTTCTGTGGTACAACGTGATCGGTTCCGCGGCCGCGATGCGCGGCGTCAACTATGCTCCGTACCTCGTCTCGCGGCTGGACACCGCCTTCCCGTTCATGTCCGTGTTCATCGTGCCATACGCGTTTACATGGATACTGCCGCCCCTGTGCGTCGCGTATCTGGTCTTCGACGGGAAGACGGACTATGCTGCCATGCGGCACATGTATGCGGCCTTCGCGGTCTTGTGTCTGCTGCATTGTATGTTGTGGCTCGCCGTGCCGGTGAAAACGCAATTCGCCATCCGCGAGTTCGTGGGAGAGCGGTCCTCGAACCCGCTGGACCGCCTGACGCTTTTCGTCCACGACCACGCCGTGCTATGGAACTCGCTGCCCGCGCTGCACGTGGCTGCACCGTGGTTCATCTACCGTGTGGCGGGACTCCACGCGAGGAGATTGAGCCGCCCGCTGCTGGCGCTGACCGTGGTGATTGCCGTCTCAACGATGGCAATCAAGATCCATTATCTCGCGGACGGACTGGCCGGCGTGCTCTGCGCTGAAGCGACCTTCCGCGGTGTGTTTGGGCGCGTCTCCGTGCGCAACACTCTGGCACGAGTGAACGGCGTCCTCTACAGCCTCACCTATGTGGCGCTGGCGATCCTGCTCCTGGCGGCTTTCGTGTGGTTGTAGGGCTTCATCCTGTACGCGTGCTCAAGGTCGGCGTCTTTTCCGGGCGAGAAGGCCGTCCCGCGCAAAACGATGTTGGCCCATTCGCCAAGACGGAATATGCTGACGCCCTGTAGCCTGGGCCGAGGAGCAGCACGGACCGGCCGGCGGGCCACGGTTTCCCGGGAGGATGTCATGGCGAGCGTCAAGGCATGGTGTCTGTGTGTCGGGCTGTTGGTGGCGGCCATGCCGGCCTCCGCAGGGGAAGAATACGAGTTCCTAGGCTTGAGTTCGGGCGGCTCGATCTTCAATGCCAGTTGCTCGCCGCACGATACCAAACTGCTGACGGTTGCCACGGACATGAGCGGCGCGTTCATCACGTACGATGCCGGCGCCAAGTGGCACATGATAGACTTCCGGCAGCTATCGGGCTCGAACAGTTGCGCCGCTGCGTTCCATCCCACCAAACCCGACGTCATCTACTGGGTCAAGGAGACGGAAGTGCGAGTCAGCAAGGACAACGGCGTCACGTGGGCGCCGACCGGCGCCGACCAGCCGTGGCGGAAGCAGGGCCCCGTCGTGCGCATCTGGCTTGACCCGGATTACCCCGAGCGCATCTTCGTCGGCGTTGCGAGCAAAGACGCCGGTCAACTGTTCCTCAGTGAAGACGAAGGCAAGTCCTGGCGCGCCTGCCCGTCCATTGCCGGACGCGTGTTCCGGGTGGCGGTGGAGCGCAAAAGCCCGGCCGGGCAGCGGGTGTACTTTGTGGGCGCCAGCGACGGGTTCTACCGTTCCGATGACGGAGCAAAGACGTTCGCACGGAAAATGGAGGGACTTCCGTCAGGCGCGCTCACGGGCTTTGCCGCCGGCTCCAGCGACAAGCAAACCATTCTGTACGCGGCCGTACCGTGTGAACTGAAGGACGGCAAGCTGGCGGGCGGGATGTTTCGTTCCAGGGACAAAGGCGAGACGTGGCAGCGCTGCATGAACGCCAAGATCAACCAGGAGACCAAGAAAAGCAGCGAGTGGGCTGCCGGCGATCTGCCGCAGTATAGCTGGCTTGCAGCCTGCGACAAAATGCCGGAGCGCGCGTACGTGTTCTGCAGCGGCACCAGCTATCATCCTCCATGCCATGCCACATTCTACCGCACAGACGATGCCGGCGAGAGCTGGCAGGAAGTGTTCTTCTCCGATCCGCGCTTCAAGGAGAAGGGCATGGAATGCAACGTCGAGACCGATTGGGAGACCGAGAACTGGGGCCAGCGCGAACAGGGCGCTACCCGCGGCTGCGAGATCAACGCGTCGAACCCGGACATGCTCGTGATGGACCAGGGCCGCTCGATTTTCTACACGCTGGACGCGGGCAAGACCTGGAAGTCGCCCCATCGCGGCACGTGCCGCACTGATGCCGAAGGCCACAAACACTGGGCCAACAGCGGCGAGGTGGTCACGAGCACGTGGAACTACTACATTGATCCGTTCGAGAAGAACCGGCACTACATCTGTTATACGGATATCGGCTTCGCGCGCAGCCTCGACGGCGGCCAGACGTGGCTGCCGGAAATGTTCCACATCCCGAAGAACTGGAGCAACACGACCTATGCGCTGGCGTTCGATCCGGAAGTGAAGGGCCGCGTGTGGGGTGCGTTCTCGGCGTCCCACGACATCCCGAACTACAACGCCATCTTTGGCGGCCACAGGCCTGATCGCGCGGGCGGCCTGGCGGTCTCCAACGACCACTGCGCGACCTGGACGAAGCTCAAGCTGCCGGTCGCGCTGCCGTGCATGTCGGTTGTGGTTGATCCGAAAAGCCCCAAGGAAAAGCGGACGCTCTATGCCTCCGTCTTTGGCGGCGGCGTGTTCCGCTCAACCGACGGCGGCGAAACCTGGGAGGCCAAGAGCAACGGCTTGGACCCGGATAAACGCTGCTTGAAGCTCATGCTCCACCAGGACGGCACGCTCTTCGTGGCCTCCACCGGGAAGAAGAAGAACTCCACCGATGGCTCGGGCGTCTTCCGTTCCACCGACCAGGGCGCGACATGGACCAAGATAACCGCGGGCCAGCCGTGGGACTGGATTCGCGATTTCACGGTGAAGGCTGACGACAGCCAGACGATCCTCGTGCCCAGCTCGCGCGTCGAGCCTGGCCTCCATCGCACGACCGACGGCGGCAAGACCTGGCAGACAATCTACAAGAACCCCAAGGAGAATTACTTCTTCGGCGCGTTCTATCATCCCACGAATAAAGGATGGATTTACCTCACCATTGTGGAGGGCGCTGTCGAAGCCAGCTTGTACTTGAGCAAGGACGACGGCGCGACATGGCAGCCGTTCAACAAGCTGCCGTTCGGGAGCATCCAACGCATCACCTTCGATCCGGACGACCCGAAGCATATCTACCTGTCCACCTTCGGCGCCTCAATCATCAAGGCGCCGGTCGAACCGTGAGGGACTGAGCATGAGCACGAACGCGTTGTTTGGCCCGGCCGCCCACGGCATCGTCTGGGCGGCGGGCCAACTCCCGCAGGCGGCCGTCGCGGGCGATGTTATTCGGAGCGGCGCGACCGCGGTGCGGTTGGCGCACTTCGCGGGCGCTCGCGGTCCGGACGATTACGCCGTCGGCTTCCGTGGCAAAGACGCCGTGGATGTGGCGAGCAGTTCCGCCGTCGGGACGATTTCCGGCCTGCTGAAGCTGGGCAACATCCTGCGGAGCGGCAGGCGAACGAGCGTCGCCGCCAACCTGCGCTTTCGCACCCGCAACTACAAACATGAACTGCAGCTCGACCCTACCAAGCCGCGCTGGGTCGGCCACTACACCGACGAAATCTGGGAGGCGCTCTGCCGGCAGATCGTCAGCCACCAGTTCAACGGCCTGGTCTTCTACGCCGGCTACCACTTCTTTGAGTACGTACTGGACTACGCGGAGTATCCTGACGCCGCGAGCCATGACGACCGGACGCGGGCAGCGGTGCGGGCCGCGTTGCAGCGCGGGTTGGCCATCGCGCACCGGTACGGGCTCAAGACGTTCTTCCAACACTACGTCGGGCATTTCACGCCGCAATTGGCGCGGAAATACCAGATCCCTACCACCGGGCGCTTCAGCAACGTGGAGCACCCCGAGGTCGAGCGTTACTGCCGCTATTGCTACCGCGAGGTCTTTCGCCAGTTACCTGACCTCGATGGACTGTACTTCAACTTCGAAAGCTACAGCAACGCCCATGAACACGTCCTGCGCACGGCGATCCCCGAGTTCAACGGCATGGCCCGCAAGCCGATTGTCGTCTTCCGCCTGTGGGGCTACACCAGCTTCGAAGGCATGCAGCGCATGATGGGCGCCTACAACGGCCGCATTAGCCTGAGCCACAAAATCATGGACACCAATGACGCATACTACCTGCCCGTCGCCGACAGCCGCGTCAGGGAATGGAAACAAGCCTTGGGGAAGCAGATCGAGTTCATGTACTGCGTCGGGCCTTGCCACAACTGCGGCACAAACCTCTGCGATCAGCTCTGGTCCGATTACGATTTCGTACAGAGACTCCTGGCGGACGCGCAGGCAAAAGGCGCCGATTCGATCTCCTTCCACAGCTACCGCGATCTGTTCTCGGCCGATCTGCCTGATCCACACGGCGTATTCTCAGAGCATGAGAAGGCGATGAGCCGCTACAACTTCCTGCACCTGCAGGCTGTGGCGGACTACGTCAACGGTGTGAAGCGTCCGCCTGCCGGACAAGCGGCGATTCTGGCCGCGCGCTGCGGCGTGTCGCCCGCGGCCGGCAGATCGCTCCACAAGGCCATCCTCGCTTCCAGCCAGATTGTGCTGCTGACCTACCAGCAGTTCTGGCTTACCTCGGCCTACGACGGGTTTCTCAACCGCGGCCGGTATTCGTGCATCCAGGAGCCTTTCTACTATTACCCGGTTACCGAACTGAACCATCAGGCCCGCCGGCCGATGTGGAACGTAGGCTATGAGGGGGCCTGGGTCACGAAGGCAATTGACGCGAGCGTTACGCCGGACCGCCGGTACCAGTACATCCTCGACTGCGTAGACCCCACGAAGCGCAAAGCCAGGCTCGGCCCCGGCGTCATTGTAAGGCTGATGCAGAAATGCATTCGCGAGTCCGAAGAGGCGCTGCGCGCTTACAAACGCACGGCGGGCACTGACGCGGCTGCAAAGCTTGCGCCCTATATTCAGCAGAACGCCCTGTTAGGCAGATACGTCGGCGGTGAGATCAAGGCGGCCATGGCGTGGTACTCGTTGTACTTTGCGCGCACGCGCGCCGGCCTGCTGGACGCCGCAACGAGAGGGCTGGCGGAGCTCGAAGCCGTCGCCAGGCTTGTTCTGGACCGTACGAGCGCCGCTTTCAAGGTCGTGCGCCGCGTTACCATGCTGAACCTGGACCCGGACACTGAGATCGGCCTGGCCCGCGAGCTGCTGCAGCATCTCCAGGAGAAGTCGTTCCCGCTGGCGGCGTTTGCAGCGTATGCAGCCTCACGCCGGCACTACAACGAAATCCGGCGCGTGATCCGGCCTTTCCGCCTGCATGACCAGACATCGCTGGGCCACGCGCGCAGATGCCTGAAGAAGGCTCTGGCCAGCGCCGATTCGGCCCTGGCCGGCCTGCAGGCGCCGGAACACGCGGAGTTCGCTGCCAACGTGCGGCGCTGGCGGGACTACCTCGTCTACGAGCGGCAAGGGCTGACGCCTCCGCAGGTCATCTGTGACGGTTCCCAGGGCCAGTTCCTGCAACTGCGTCACGATGACTGTTTCCGCGCGGGCGAGGATTTTCTCGAAGACTTCCTCGCCTTCTTCCGGCCCATTGACTACAAGCGGGAGGAGAAGCTCTTCCTGCGCGTCACCCGCACGCGGGACGCACTGGCGGTCACGTTGCGCGAAGAGTGCACGAACGTTGCCGCGCGCAGAGCGCTGTGGGCCAAATGGAAAGGGTCGGGGAGCGACTCGTTCGTCATGCGCGTATCCGTGGACGTGGAGAACAAGGGCCGACAGGAAACCACGTTCATCGTCTGGCCGGAAGGGAGCAGCGTTTCGATGGGCGCACGGGCGCACTTGTCCGTCCGCACGGCTTTCACCGCCGCGCGCGACCATTGGGAAACGACGGTCTGGCTGCCCTTCAAGCTCCTGGGCCGCACGCCGCGTCCGGGCGACGTGTGGGGTCTGAACCTGAACGCCAGTCCGTTCGTCAACGGCAGCCGCGCCTACACGTGGGCGCCGCAGTATGACTGCAATAACCCGAAGCTGTACGGGAAGGTTGCGTTCGCGTCAGAGGGCGGGGACAGATAGCCAATGCCCAACAATCTGGCAGATTGTTGAACAGAGATTGGTGTCAGTCTCCGGCGCACGGCCGCCATTGCGCGGTGCGTTCGAGCCTACTTCTTCGGTCCTTCGGCCACGACGGCGAAGTAGTTTATGCGTTCCTTGTTGGCGTCCACGAGGTCGGGGAAGTCCTTCTTCAGCGCGTTCAGGAGGGTGAGCGCCTCGGCCCCGTTGGAGCTCTTCAGCGCAGCCTCGATGGCGCCGACGGCGGACTCGAACTTCTGCCACTTCTCAAACACGGCGCGCTGGTCGAAGAGCGTGACCCAGCTCGGCAGGTCGTCCTTCTTCAGCCGCTTCAGGATCTGTTGCGCGGCCTCAATGCTGCCCACGCCGAGGAGATAGGCCGCCTTGTCGGCCTGGCCCGCCGGCTTGGTTTCGTCGAGTCCCAGGGCTTTCAGGAACACGGGCTGCGGCAGGAGCGCCACGTCCACAGGCATCTCGATGCCCTGTGACTTGATGTAGGCCTTGTTGCCCGCGATACGCGCGACGGTGCCGGTCAGCTTGAGCTTCTCGACCTGCACCGGTTCGGCCGGCGGCGTCTTTGACAGGTTGGCGAGGGCTTGGGTGTGGAGCGCCTGGGCCTTCTCCAGCACGCTGACGAGGCCCCGCAGTTCCGGCGCCGCAACACTCTTGGCCGCTCGCAGCGCCTGGTCAATCTTTGACGCGGCATCGAGTTCTTTCTTGCCGAGCAGCTCGAAGACGCGGTCGTAGGTCTGCATCGTGTTCCGCTGGGTCTCGCTGAGGAGCGGCGGGAAGTCGGGCAACAGCGCGCCGGTGATTTCGGCCGAATGGAGCATGTACCAGGGATCCGCGTCCAACCGGCCCTGCGGCTCCATATTGTAGATGTAGAGCTCGTTCTTGCCGGGGCGCAAGATGCCCGCGGCAAACGGGTAGCGCTGCTCCATCCACTTGCCGTGCTGCGTGGCCTTGTCCCGGCCGTTGTAGATTTCCTGGCCGTTGATGGTGATGGAGAGGAGACACGGCTGGCTGCCGTGCAGGAAACTCATCACGACAAGTTCGCCCGGGCCGTAACGGCCGAAGGCGAGCTCAAACGAACCTGAGAACGAGTTGTGCGGCGTGCACTTGGCCCAGATCGCCGTGGATTTCTTGCCGCCGAAATTGCCGCCGTAGACGTTCCTGCCGTGCAGTTCGTCGAACATCCATTTCTTCAGCGTGCTCGGCAGGAAACCGGCTGCCGCCGGGGCCGCCGCCGGCTTGGCCTGCGTGCTCTGCGAGGGCGGCGGCGTGACGGCTGCGACCGCGGGTTTGGTGCCGCGCGCCAGGCCCGCCCTGTCCCAATACACCGTGCCGCCGAACTGGTCGAACGACCAGCCGGTGACGGCCTCATTCTCCGCTTCGATGCCGATCTCGCTGCCCCGCACTTCCAGCCGCACCCACTGCCCCGCCTGCGGCAGAGCGCCCATGGACAAGCGGCTGGGCGAGAAGTTCGACCCCAGGCTGATCTCATCCGCGCCCCAATAGGCGCGGTGTTCCCAACCGCCCCGGTACTGCCACTGCAGCATGAGCTCCTTGGGCGGGTCCTTCGCGTCGAGGTAGACGTAACAGAAGAGCGTATCCCAGGGGTTGGCCTGGAGCGGCGGGTTCGCCCCTTCGAAGCAATGCCGCCGCCCTTCGTCCGACTTTCCCTGGCCGGCCTGCGTGTGGGAGCGCATCCCGCTGTACACGGGGTCCGGCTGCGTGACCCATTTCCACGAATCCGCCTTCGCCGTGCCGTCCGGCCTGGCGCCGCCGGGCAGCGCCTCATCCACCCAGACCGTCTCGTTCGGCGCCGTCGGCACCACTATCGCCGCCGGCTTGGGCGGCTCTGTCACGGGCGCCGCCGGCGGCGCGCCCGCGGCCTTCGTGTCGTTTGTGCCGCGCGGCTCAGTAGCCGCGGGGGTCTGCGCCGCGCTGGCAGCCGTAGCGCCTCGCTCCGGCTTGGGCTGGTCAATCGTCATCCACGACGGCAGATTCCGCACCGGCGCCGCGGGCTCAGGCTGCTTTTTCGTCTCAGTGGCACCGCTGGCCGGCGCCGCCGGGGCGGTCGAGGCGGCAGTCGCGTTCCGGCCGGCGTTTGCGTCAGGCGTCGAACCGTCTCCGCGGCTCATGGCCACGGCCAGCCCAATCAGGAACAACACCGCGCCGGTCGCGCCGATGATGAGCGGCACCTTGTTGCTCGCGCCGGCGAGAACAGGCGGCGCCGCGGGCACCGCACGGGAGGATACCGATTCCACCCTAGCGGCGGCCTGAGGGGCGATCCTCGCGGACGACGCGCCGGAAACCTGCACGCCGCTGGTGCGAGTCGCCGGCCGGATTCCGGTCCGGGACTGGCGGGTCTCAGGTGTGACGGGAGGCACGGCGGCAGCGGTTCCAGCGGCTGCACTCGCCGGGCCGCTCTTCCTGCCGGGAGCTGCCTTGGCTGCGGCACACTGGGCGCAGAGCGGCGTGTTCTCGTCCACCAACACGGCTCTGCCTGCGTCAATATCCGCAGGCGGTATACGCGCGTGGCACGACTCGCAGTAGTAGATCAGCATTGCGCAAGTCCAGGCATCCGGAACGTGAGCGCCCCGTTGACTGCTTGAATGAGTATACTACGCGCGGTTGCCAAGGCCAGAGCTTTGCATCAACCGCCCATGCCTGTCTTCCTGTCTACCCCGGCAGCGCCTTGGCGCGGGACTCCTCTCGTGCTATGAGATGTGCAGATTGCACGGCCTACTTGCCCAACCGTTGCAGTACCCGTTCCACGCGTTGCGCCTGCTGCGGGTCTTTCTCCTGGAGTTTGGCGAGCCAGTTGCGCGCGCTCTCGGCATCCAGGCACCTGCCGTGCAAGCCCAGGAACAGCCACGCTGCGAACACGTCGCCGGGCGCCTTCTCCATTGCCGGCCGGAAGCAGTTGAAGAGTTCCTCGTCCTTCAGCATGCGCCAGGTGAACGGCATCTGAATGCCCTGGACCTCGACTTTGAAGCCGCTGTCGTCAATGCTCACGGGCCTGCACTCGGAGTAGTTCTTGAAATCGAGCTTGACCGACAGAGAAGGCTTGCCGCCGCTCGCGGCGCTCCTCTTCAGGAACTCCTTCAGCGTCGCCAGGGCGGCATCTTTCGCGGGAATGGCCGGGTCGTCCTTCATCAGCGCAGCGAGGTCAGCCGCCGGCTTCTCCACTTTGCTTGCGAACAGTTTCACGGGCGCGGCCGGAGGCGCGGCGTCGCCGGCTTTCGCCGCCGGGGCGTTGGCAGTGGTCTGCAGCAGCGCCGCGATCATCTGCGCCAGGTTCGGCGGCGGCTCATTCAGAAAGGTGTGGCCTTCACTGACAAGCGGCCCCTTTGCGTTGTTCTGAATCGCGCTGTGCTTGCCTTTGGTCTTGCCGGCCATGTTCTGGAAGAACGTGCACTTCTCGACCTTGCCGAAGCAATCGTCGCCGATGTAGACGCCGCTGCCCTGTCCCGCCGCGTTGCCGCCGAAGATCGAGTTGGCCGCGGTCACCTCCGCAATCCCGCCAAAACGGATCGCGCCGCCGAGTCCGCCTTCGGCGCTGCGGTTGTTGAGGAAGACGCTGTCCTCGACAACGATCTTGTCGAGCTTGTAGGCGAAGAGGAACATGGCGCCGCCCTGAGAGCCACCCTTGCTGTTCTCCACGCGGCAGCGGCGAACGGTGATCGTCCCGCCAATGTCGTCGTCGGTCTTGTCGCTGGCGCCATCGGTGTTGACCGCGCCCCCTGCGTCCGAGGACTCGTTGTCCGTCAATACGCAGTCCTCCAGCAGCAGCGCGCCGAGCAGGCTGTAGATCGCGCCGCCGAGGACGCCTTTGTTTCCGTGGAAGACGCACTTTTTCACCGTCAGCGTGCCCATGCTCTCGGTGGAAATGGCGCCGCCGTTGGCTTCGCTGGTGTTGTTCTCGAACGTGGATTCCAGCACCGTTGTGTTGTGTTTCCAGCGGCAGCAGATCGCCGCGCCGCCCTTGGGAGCAGCGTTGTCTTTGAACGTGCAGCGTTCCACGGTCAGGTGGGACTGGCTGCGGGAGTCAATCGCGCCGCCTCCGCCGCCATCGGCGGGCTTGCACTCCACAAAGGTAAGATTGCGGATCACCGCCGTCACCGGCCCGCGGGCGCCAACCACGAACGCCGAACAACATTTGCCGCCGCTGATCGTCACCCCCGGCGCGCCCGCGCCGTCAATGGTCAGATCTCTCTCGATCGAGATCGGAGTCTTCAGGGTAATCGTCTGCTTGGCGAGTTGCGGCGCGAACTCCAGGACCTGGTTCTTCCCGGTGCTGCGGACGGCTCTGCGCAGAGAACCCTCGCCGTCGTCAGCAGTGTTCACGACCACGGCGGCGTTGACGCTTGCGGCGCAGAACACGCACAGCCCCGCAGTCGCCGACAAGAGTTGTTTCATTGGCGCCTTTCCGCCTGAGTATGTGCGGCCGGCGCTCGCCGGCACTGTGTGACAGTACACCATGCGGGCTTTCTGTGTTCTCAACGCCGCCATTATGCCTACTCCTGAACCGGCGTTCCGGGAGGCAGTTTGTCAATCAGGAACCCCGCGCAGTCCAGGCGGTACGGCTCGCCGTCGCGGTAACGCAGCATTGAGTGTTTGTCCGTCGGGAGCCCGTAGACCGTGCCGACGGCGAAAATGCGGCCGTCAGGTAAGAGCGCGAGGTGGTTCAGGTCCTTCGCTCTGCGGCCCGCCTCGTCCACGATGACGCCGTGGAACAGCGCCTTGCCGGTCGCGAGATCCACCGTGAAGACGCCCGTTGTCCGCCCCGCCCGCGTCTTCGGCTGCACCCACGCCAGGCAGATGAGTTTTCCATCGTGCAGCGCCACCGGGGGGTGGCCGCCGGACTGCACTTTGAGCCACGGGCAAAGCTTCTCAACGGCGCCGCTGCGCAGGTCCAGCCGGTACACGAACCGCTCGCCGAGGCCGAGCGCCGCCGGTTTGCCGTCCTGCCACGGCAGCCACTGTATCTCCCACGTGTCGGGCACCGTGGCAACCTTCTCGGCCTTCCGCAGTTCCGCGTCCATGCGCCAGATTTCACACTGCGGCGCGATGCCGTCGGTCTTCTCGCGCTTGGCCTTCTTCTCTGTGAACTCCGCGTATGCCTTCTGCTCCGGCACGGCGCCGAAGATTGTTCCGTCGGCGGCGACGAGCAACTGCGGCGGATGAAGCTCCAGCGGCAGACGTTTTGGCTCGCCCGTGATACTGCCGTTGGCGTCAAGCTGCAACGCGAACCACGTCAGCGGCCCGGCGTAGTCGCGCGCATAACCCCGGCGGATGTACAGCACGTTGCGCTTCGGATCGCCGTTGAGCTGAAAGATGCCGGGGTCGCCGGGAAGCGGAACGCCGAGGCCGCGCGCCTTGCCGGTTTTCAGGTCGCACTCCACGACCGGCGAGCCGGGGTACTTCGGCTTCTCCTGCCCCGGCTCGCGCGGGAAGTCCCAGCCGCCGTAGTGCGGGTCCTCGCCGGTAAAGTACACCTTCCCGTTCAGCTCGCACGCATTGCTGTGCACCATGCTGCCCGACGTATTCGGCTGCCGCGGGCCGAACATGCGGTCAATGTCGCCCAGCAGCGCGAACTTCTCCTGCTTCGCATCGAAACTGAACACCGGCGCGCCTTCAGTGGAATGGTGCGGCATTGTGCCGAAGTAGGCCTTGCCGTCGGAGGCGACAAGGATCGGGTCGAAGGCGCGGTCGGCGAGTTCGGAAAAATCGTAGAGGCTGCCGAGATACCGCGCCTTCACTATCGGCTGGTCCTTGAAGCCGTGGTCCACCAGCGCGTTCCACTGCGCGCAGATGGTCGCGAGCAGCGGCATCTCGTAGGTCTGGAGAACGGTGACCTTCTCGTTCGCGGCGAGAACAGCGATGTCGCCGGAACGCATGATGCGCAGCCAAACGACCTGGTTCAGCGTTTGCCCTTCGTACTTCTCCAGAGCACACAGTTTCACCGGCTCTCCCGCCGCAGGCCGGTGGATGAACAACTCGGCGGCGGCGGCGGGCGCTGCGCCATCTTTGGCGAAGCAAACATAGCCGTCCTGAAGCTTGGCCTGCTCGATGAGGTCCTCGCGCTTGGCGTCTTTGAAGTGGCTCCGCCACTGTTCCCACATCACCCACCTGTCGAGTTGCTCCTTCTTGACTCCCGGCGGCAGCTTCTCCTCGGCCGGAGGCGGCTGGCCGGGTTTCGGCGCGGGCATTTCAGGCGCCTTAGCCAAAGTGACGATCTTCTTCTGCGCCGTGTCGTAGATGACCCAGCGTGGGCCGCGCGCCGCGTCCCCGGAGACGAGCGCAAACGAGATCGCCTCGAAGCCGCGCTGAATCAGGCTGATGTGCGGTCGAGTCTGCGCGTCGCCGCGCTCGCCGGGCGCCCGCGCTGCAAGCACCTGGTCTTTAAGGCGCGTCGCGGGCGGATAGTCAAGCTGCTCCGCCGGCGCTGCCGCGCAGAGCATCGCACCAAGAACCAACAGCATCACGCGTTGCATGGCTGATCCCTCCCATAACGGCGACCGCTTGCTTGCGCGCCCGGCTCGGATGACCGGCTACTTCGCCACTCTGAGGAACACCGGACCCGACGAAAGGCGCGCCGCGTCCAGCTTCGTCACAAGCCACTCGCCGTCCTTCTGAATTTGCGCCGCGACCCACGCCTTGCGGTCCGCGGAAATCTCGACGGACCCCGCTTTGAGGCTCACGGACACATCCACGTCGGCCTCGAGCTGGAACACGTTTGGCTCGATGCGCCGCAACGAGGCAAACGTGGTCTGCCTGACCACATCGCCAACGCCATATTCCCACAAACACAGCGCGCCGTCAGGGCCGAAGTCGTCTTGGGTGACGGGCGCACCGGTGAGCTTGAAGCCATAGCGCGCATCGTCGCGCGAGCCGCCGAGGTATTCCGCGCGCCAGAATTTCGTCCGTCCTTCGTTGGATGCAACCCAGGCCTTGTCCAGACCCAGCCCCTTGCCCGGCAGGGCGACGGCGCAGTGGACGGTGGCGCTTGCGGCGTCTACGGCGAGCACGCGCGAGCGGTAATAGTCCGCGCCGCCTTCAACGATGAGACTGCAGCCGTTCTGCGCGGGCTTGACGTCTCTGATCGTGTAGGTCGTCCAATGTCCCGGCTGGCCAACCTCAATGGTGCGGCCCACAAGCAGGCTCCTGGGCCACTCCGTATCGAGAAGCATCGTCTTCGCATTCGGCTCAGCCTTGACGATTTTTCCGCTGCGTTCTGTGGTGGACGGTCGCAGGATGACATCGGGCGTCACCAGACGCGTCCCGCCTGTGATGCTCGCCAGCCGCACTCCATCCGCATCCACAGAGTAGAACGCGAACTCGGCGGCCACCTCGACAGGCCCAACCTTGCGAACCTTCTCCGGCCGGCCATCCGCAAAGCAGATGTCCGTATGGCCGTTCTTTGTTTTGATCTCGACGGCCACGGCGCGGCGCGCGTTCTGTTCGTTGTCGGGCACGTCGAGCAGGCGCCGGCCGATGATGAACGGCTCGCCGACGTACGGCTCGACGATCGCGGGGAAGACGCTCTCCTGTTCCGCTGCGCTGCGTCGCTGGATATAGAGGTTGGTGAAGCCGTACTTCCATTGGTAGCAGTCGAGCCAACCAGACAAAACGCGCGCGCCGTTCTGGCCGAGCACATGCAGCCGCGTGATTTTGCGCGGCGACTCGGGATTCCAGATTGCCGGCGCAAGGTTCTGTTCCGAGCCCGGCCCGACGCGCAACAACACCCAGTCCGCTTGCAGCACGTCCGGCGCGTTGCCCGCGAAGCTCCGTTTCGTCTTCCTGAACTCGCCGAGGAACCTCTTGTCCTGCTCCGCCATCTGTTCCCACGCCGCCGTCTGAGGCAGGTTGGTTCTCATCTCATGGTCAACGGGGCCGTGGAAGCAATACGTGTGCGTCTTGCCGCCTGCGACGCGCACCACATCGAAGACGTAGGAGTTCGGCGTGACGGCCTGCGGGTCTGGCTTGAAGTCCGGCTTGAGCTGCGCCGGCGTGAGCGGCTTCGCGCCCTGGCCCTCGTCCACGTCAATCAAAGCGACGTGGCGGCGATAGAGCTTCCCTTCCGGCGCATGCCGTTCGGCGCGCATGTACCGCGCGCCCGTCATGTCGGAGAGCGCGGCGAGCCAGCCCGCGCCGGCGAAGCCGTCCTCCACGGTCACCAGGTTATGGACGAACTCGGCGTCGTCGCCGGGCTGCGAGTAGCCGCCGCGCTGGCCGCCGTCAATGGTGGCCGGATAGCCGTGCGCGTAGACCTGCAGGTCCAGCATGTCCGCGTGACTGTGGCCGCGGCCGTAGCCGATGCGCAGCATCGCGGCGCGCCGGAAGCGGAAGTCGTCGTATTCGACGCCTGATTCAAGCACGCCGCACCAGTTGGCGATGAAGCGCGAGCGGTTCTCAAGCCACGGCGCGCGCGGGCATTTCGCCGCGGCTTCCTCGACGCCCTTCCATTCGGCTTCAGTCTCGGTCTTCTTCCCGTAGTAGTGTTTCAGCATGAACGCGAACTGCGGGTCATGCGTCCAGCGCCAGCCACGGCGCACGGGCGCTTCGGGAGCGTCGAACCACGCGCCGTAGCCCTTGTCCGGCCCGGTCACATCGCCGATGCGCGGATAATACAGGCCCGCCATGCGCGCGCGGAGCTGCCAATACGGCGCGGCCTCGACCTTGGGGAAGCGCGCGCGGTCGCTGAGGTCGTACTTGGGGTTGCCGCCCGCGCGCCGGTACGTTTCGAACTCTTCGCCATCCGATGAGATTTCGCCGCCCATCGCGTAGAAGTACGAGCCGATGTAGGACACTCCGTTGCGGTCCATGCCTGTCACGAGGAAGTCCGGATAGCCCGACGGCGACTGCGGATAGACCCACGTGCGGTGGAAGAGCCATGCCATGATCGGGTCCGTGACAGCCGGGTCGCCGAGGACGGTCGCGGCCTTCAAGATCGAAGCCGGCTCATTGCCCCAGGAGTTGTGGTAGCGCATGTAGCGTTTGGCCATGTGCTGGACCAGGTAAACGTCGAGCAACTGTATGACATCCTGCGGCGTCTTCACCCACGGAATGAAGCGCCCGACGGACTTCGCGAGGTCCTCGTTGTTCCGGAGGAAATCGAAGAGACGGTCGTAGCACGTCACGGTCTCCAGGTCGCACGGCCAATGGTGGGTCTCGCGCTGGCGGCAGCGCAGGTCGCGCCCGTAGGCGCCGGGCTGAACGATGAACGAGCTCATGGCGTTGGCGTGGTCCATCGCGGGGAACTCGTAGGCCGCGCGGCACAGCATGACGGCGGCATCGCGAGCGTCCGCCGCGTTGCCCGCGGTGGCGTAGGATCCTGTCTTGGCTTCGATCATGCCGAAGTACGCCCGGATGCGGTCGCGGACGGCGTCGGCCACGGGATGCCAGTTCTGCGCCGCCTGGCCCGGCTTCGCCGGCGGCGTGTAGATGCCCGCGCCGTCGTCCTTGAACGGATACGGATCGGGCAACGGCCGCTGCGCGCTCAAGTCGGCGAGCGTGTAGACTCCATTCGCGAGCGCCTGGAGTTCCTCGAGCTTCTTGTTCTCCATCAGGACGCCCTTGGGGTTGTCAACGGGCGCGATGGCCCACTTACCGTACTCCGCCTCGATCACGTCTTTCGCTTTGCCGCCGGCGCCGAAGCTCGGCCAGTTGCTCTTGTCGTCGTCGCCGCCCATGCCGAAGATCGTGCCGGGCTGCGCGTTCGTCGCGCGCGCGGCGCGCTTCGGGCGTCTCCGGTTTGGGCGGAGCGCTCGCGGCCCTGCGCAACTGGGCGAACTCCTCCGGCGTGAGCAGGTTCATTTTCTTCTTGATTGGCTGCCGCACCGTGCCGGCCAGCGCGTCGTGAAGGTCAATGTTGTGGACGAGCAGGTCCACTGCGCTGCCGGCATCCACTTGCGCGCGCGCCTTGAAACGGCGCGCCTCGCCCGCGTGGAAGTAGACTTCGCAGACGGAGTAGAACTCCTCGACGTATCCCAGCCGCAGCCGGTAACTGTTCTCCTCGCCCTTCGGGCCGTCGTTGATCGTGGCCTTGAGATACAACGGCTTGCGGTGGCGTTCGAGGCCGGCGTGCTCAACGGCGCCGATCACGCGGAGCGCGTAGAGGCCGGGGCCGAGTTCGCCGAGATCGATGTCGAGGACCGGCGCGCCGGGCTTGCAGCGCACGACCGGCACGGGCTTGTTGCGTTTGCCGGTGTCCTTGCCGGAACCGCCGCGCGAGACGTAGAACACGGGTTCGGCGTATTGTTCGATCTGCGCGGCCTGCACGCCGGGGAGGTCCTTCGCCGGCCAGTTTCGCAGCAGGCTCTGGCGGTCGAACATGCTCCGGCAAGGCATGTACTTGAACATGTAGTGCCGGTAATGCTCGACCGAACCTTCGTACAGGTACAGTTCCGGGAACTGGCCGTCCTTGGCGTAGAGCAACTCGCCCGGCTTGTCGGGATTCGGCAAGCAGCCTGGATGGCCGGGCGGCTCGCCGGCTTGCGTGGGATAGAGAGGCAACTTCAGCCCCGCCAGCGGCCCGCCGATTTCGTATTCCGCTTCGCCGCACCAGGACGCGGCTTGCGCCCCGATCAACGTCAAGGCCGCGAGACACAGCAGACGCAGGGAGTTCTGCACACGAGTCTTCATGTTCAGCGTCTTCCCGACCGTGGTTCCGAGCCGCGACCGTGAGAGAGCGGTCATCACCGCTTGCCTGCGCGCGCGGCTCGGAATCCTACTTTTCCGGCGCGGTGTCAGCAGGGCCGGCGAAGCCCGGCCCGCCGCCCGCCACATAACCGCAGCTCGCCCCCCCGGCATCAGGCGTGACCCAGAACGCGTAAAAGCTGCCGCGTGTCAGATGGAAGCGGAAACGCACCGGCTTATTGGCAACGGCCGACAAATCGGCCGCTCCGTCCCATGTGACAGCCTGCTTCGTGCCGTTGCCGCGCACGGGTTTGCAGTGCTCACGGTCAAACGGCGCGACGGGGCGGTTCTGTTCGTCAAGCACTTCGGCGCGCAGTTCGCCGTCGGGCGCGTCGAGGTTGACAAAGAGGTGTTTGCCGCGGAAGCGCACGGGCCGCGTGGTGAGCACTCCGCCATCAGCGCCGGCGTCCAGCGAGGCGAAGCCGTCGCGGCGCAGCGTGGCCAAGCCCGTGCTGGCGCCGGCATCGTTGTTCTGGCAGCCGGGGAAGCCCTTGCCCGCGCGTCCGCTCACATAGAACCAGAGTTGGTCGCCGACAACGAGGCAACACGGCGCGGTGGACTGCACGTTGCCCCAGTTCCAGTCGCCCTTGGTTTCGGCAACGGGAATGAACGGCCGGCGGTCGGGGCGGTCCCAGTGGAAGCCGTCGCGGCTGAAGCCCACGCAGATGGAATTCTGCTTGGGGCGGCCCGCAGCGAACAATTCCTTGCCCTTCTCGGTCGTCGCGCGGTTGTAGTCGCCGCGCCAGACGCTGAACAACCCCAGCAGCACACTCTCGTACGCCGCGCAGTCGAGGTTGTAGAGCTGCGGCTTGGTCTGCAGGTCGTCGCGTGCGGGGTCGGCGCTGTCGGCACAAGTCCACGGCACGAATTCGCCCTTGGCCGCGGCGGCGTCGCTGAAGCTGAAGAAGTCGCTCGTTTCCCAGTACAGCCGGCTGCGCCCCAGGCGTGACGAGCGGAGGCTGAACACCCAGCGCTGGCGGAACGGGTTGTGGAAGAAGGTGCTGCGGTCGCCGGTCTTCGCGCCGGCGCCGACGAAAGTCCAGCGGATGCCGTCCGGCGAGCGGTACAACCTGAAGCTGCCGCCCTGCCAGAGCGCCATCTTGAAGCGCTCGCCCGGGTCGCGAGGATTGGGGTCGAGCCAGACGGTGCCTGAGTCGCGTGACGCCTTGAACACGATGTTGGTGCCGGGCTCAACGTCGAGCTGCGGCTTCTCCCAGCGGATGCCGTCCTTCGAGGTCGCGTAGCACGTCGCGCCGACGCTGTGTCCGGCGTAGTACCACATCTTGAAGATGCGGTCCTGCGGATCGAACCAGACGCCGTCGCTGAAGGGCGCGGCGAACGCCCCGCGGCCGGCCAACTCCCAGGGCTGGTCGGGCTTGAGCACCGGGGTGGCGGGGTGAAACTGCGGCTGGTGGAACGTGCGCTTCAACGTGGTCTGCTCGATCAGGAAGTCATCCACGAGAAGCTGGCGGCCGACGTCAATGACTATCGGGTTCGGCGGCGACACGAGATACGGCGGCCGTTGCGGGTCAGTGGGAAGGTCCTTGAGGCGTGGCGGCCACGTGTCGGGAAGCTCGATGCCATTATAGAGAGCACGCCCGGGGAGCGTGTCGGCGGCGGAGGCATTCTGCCAGCAGATGAGCGGCAGCAGGATTGCCGCAAGGAGCAGACGCGGCATCGGAGTCATCGTTGTCCTCCCGGCGGCACTCCGGCTGCTGTATCACAGGAACTGGTGGCAGTCGCTTCCTTCCCAGTGTGCAGCGAGCGGCGCTTCAGTTCAAGGCGCGATAACGGTTGACCTCAGGAGTCTCGCATCTGCGGAATCGGAAAGCTGGCCCTTGCTACGGCGCGGGAGTGGCTGCTTTGTCCTTTGCCGCGGCGCCCTGCGCCTTCAGATGGCTGTCGAACCAGTCTACGATCAGGGAGACATCCTTATGCATGTTCGGCCAACCGTGCACAGCGCCCGGTTTGACCACGAGCTTCGCGTCCACCCCCGCTGCCTTGAGTTTCTCGATCATCGCCTCGGCCTGCTGCATAGGCACGAGCAGGTCCTTGTCGCCGTGGAGGATCAGCGTCGGGGCGGAGTCGGCCGAGACGTGGTTGATCGGCGAGATGCGGCGGCCGATCTCCAGGATCTTCTCCTGGTCAGTGATCGGGACGAACTTCTTCTGCTTGGGGTCCAGCTCATTGAAGTCGAACGGCGCCGAAAAATCACGCAGCGTTCCGCGCCCCAGCGCAGATTCGCCCGGCTTGCCGTAGTTGAGGAAGTCGGTGGGCGGGAAGAAGCAAGCGACAGCCTGCACCCGGCTGGAGACGCGGTCCACCGGGTCTTTGGCGTTGGGGTTGCCCTTGTCCCCGGCGGTGCCCTGCATCAGCGACAGGTGGCCGCCCGCGGAGCCTCCCGTGATGCCGATGCGGTCCGGGTCAATCCCGTAGTCCTTCGCGTGGTAGCGGATGAAACGGACGGCGCGGTGCATGTCCAGGAGTATCTCGGGAATAGTGAACTTTGGCTGGCTGCCGTGGACCACGGGGAAGACGGTGTAGCCGCGCTGCAGCAGGGGCGTGAAACTGGGGACAAGGCCCTCGATGTTGTGGCCCGAGAACCAGCCGCCGCTCACGACGAAGACGACGCCCAGTCCGTTGGCCTGCTCCTTCGGGCGGAAGACATCCAGCGTCAAAGCCATGCCGTATTTGCGGCCGTAGATGACGTCTTCCTGGCGGGTATACAGCGGACTTTCGCCCGCCAGCCCCGCCACAGCCGGCATCACAATCCAGGCCAACGCGAAAAAGACGACGGTACTGCGTTTCATTGAGGACTCCCTTCGGCCGCGACGGTCCGACGTGCGCTCTCGTCGCCAAGCATCCTGCGAGTTATTCCACCTCGTAGATTCGGACATCCAGCTTCCTGAACTCATCCCGGAACGTCTCGCCATCCGGCTGGATCGTGCGGTTCTCCGCGGGCACGCTCACCGACTTGAGCTTCCGCCCGATGGTGAAGGCCGCCTGGCCTTCGCCATCGCCGTCGTTGACGGCAAAGATGCAGAGCTTGCCGCCGGCAGAGCGGACCAGCCAGTGGAGCCACCGCGGCTTGTCCGGCTGGCACCGCACGGTGACCTGAGGAACCGGTTCCACCGACAGCAGCGCCGGCGCCGCCTGGTCAATCTCGGCCGCGATCTTCTTCAAGTCCTGCCACTGCGTCTCGAACGGCACGTCCGGGTTCTTCTTCACATCGAACCACGAGTAGAAGACGAGGCCGGTCGCACCTTCGCAGATGCACTGCCAGGCCATGCTCCGCTTCTCTGGCTCGCTGGGCGTGCGGCCCTTCTTCTTGTCCGCCTCCTCGTAGTTGCCCCAGTTGTGCGCCTGCGGCACCTGCCACAGCGGCCGCGCGGATTCGACCTGCCGCGACGTCTCGATGGTCCACTCCGCCGCCATGGACGCCGGCTGCCGGCCGATGGGATAGGGGTCGCTGCCGATCACGTCGAACGAGCGGATATAGTCGCCCACCTCGCGGACCTGGAACAGCACGACCCAGGTTGGGTGGTGCGGGTCTTCCTCCTCCACCCAGCGCTGATGGGCTTCCAGACGCCGCATGTACTGCTGCGGGAGTTCGTCATTGAGATACCACGCCAGCAGCGCCGGGTGATCGCGGAACTGCCGCACGGTCTCGCGGACCTTGGGTTCCTCGTCGGCCTCGGTCTTGATGAACTTCGGGGACCAGGAAGAGCCCGCGTAGAGGTCCTTGATCGAGTAGATCACCTTCAGCCCGTGCTGTTGAGCCAGGTCCAGTTGCGCCTTGGTGGGCGAACCATAGGGCATCAGGCAGTTGAACTTGCTGTCTGCGTATAGCTTCAGGTCGGCCTCCTCGATGCTGCTCCAGTACATGCCGAGCGGGAAGGAGGGCTTGCCATCGAGGATGAGCCGCCGGTGCTCGTCAATGTATGCCTTGGGCTTGAAGTCATCCGCAACGCGCTCGAGGTCGTGCCGTGTCGTCTCCACGGCCTCGCCGTTACGGCCGAGCAATCGCACGGACAGCGAGCACTTGCCGACCGGCAGCCCGGCAGCGGGGACCGCCAGATCGTACGGCCCCTCGCCTTGCGGCTGCAGGGTGGCAGCGCCGAAGCTGCCGCTCATCGTGCGCATGGTAAGCTGCGCGGTCAGTCTCACGTCCGCGGGTGTGAGGTTGTAGTCGGCGAGGTTCAGGCGCACGCGGACTCGCGCCTCTTTCGGCCCCGCGGCCGTGATGCGTCCTCGGTACACGGGCGAAAGGAGCACTGTCCGCATGGCGGGGTCCGTCGCGCGGACCAGTTCCACGTCGTCGAACCACGCCGTGCCCGTCATGCCCTGCCGGACATAGCAGGTGAGCGTGCAGCCGCCTGCCTCGGCCGGCACGCGGACAATACCCTCCACTTTTGTCCAGTCGCGCGTGCCCTTGACTCCATCCGGGTAGGTCCCTCCCAGCCACTTGCCCGCCTTGTCCTGCCATTCTATGCAGAGCGTCGCGCCGGACTCCTTGCCGACGATGTCCTTGGTCTTGACCCAGACGCTGAAGCGATACTTGCGGCCCGGCTCCAGCGGCACTTTCTGCGCGCAGAGGCGGTAACGCTTGGGGTCGTCGTTGGCGTACCGCAGCGACGCCTTTCCCGTGTGGGCGGCCGACTCATCGCGCGCGTAGACCGCCTTCTCGCCGCTCCACTGCGCCGGCAGGCCCGTGTCTTTATCGCCGTCCTCGAAGCCGCCGTTGACGATCAGATTGGGTCCTGCGGGCTGGGATGGCTCGTCGGCCGCACGCAACAGGACCGGACTGAGAACGATGCACGCCGCGACGGCCACGGCGCGCCAGGACAAGCGGGGGGCCGACATCGGTTTCCGGCCGTATGGAGAGCGGCTGTCTGTTCCCGGCGTTCCGCGGCAGACCATGAGCATTCTCCTGTGGAGCCTGTGCCAACACATACACCGCCTACGGGAGTTCCCCCATCAGGCGACCGAGCTTCTCAGACGCGGCGATCTCCTTTCCGTCGGCAAGGATTCGCAAGCCCGTGCCCTTCTTGTAGCGTTCACCCGTCTTGTCGTACAGGATCGTCAGCGTGTGGCCGTGGTAGCGCACATTATCCAGGCAGAAGTAGTCCCACGCGCCATCCGGCAGGAGCGGGTTGACCTCGACCGTCTTGTCGGCGCGCGGGCGCAGACCGATCAGGCCCGTGATGACGAGGTCGCAATAGGTCGAATGGTTGTAGTCTTTGCCGCGCTCTTCGCCGCCCTTGCCCGCGTCCCACGTGCCGTTCTTCCAGCTCTTGAGGCGCGTGCGCGAAATCCAGTCGCCGGTCGTGGGGTTGAGGTTCTCGTCAATCCACGGCACGACCGTTTCGTCCTCGCGCTTGAGCCGGTGTGACTTCGTGTAGACCTTGAGGATGTCGAGGTAATCCTTGCGGCCCACCGCGTCCTGCTCGTGGCTGTTGAGGAGGTTGGCCATGGCGGTCAGCGTGATCGCCGTCGAGAACGGCCAACTCGGCCCGTTCCACTGGCATTCGTGGCCCTGATACGAGAGCGCAAACTTGGGATGGCGCTGTTCGGCCGTCGTGGGGCCGAAGGGCGCGTAGAAGCCCTGCGGGTCCATGAGCTGTTTCCACGCGACGGACTTGTCGGCGTCGGGAAGGTTGAAGTACCACGGCGTGAAGCCATGCTCCTCGCGGGCGTCGGACAGCGCGTCCTGGCCGCGCGGGAGGACTTTGAAGAACTGCGCCTGCTTGTCCCAGAGCTTCTCCTGCACGAGTTGTTTCAGCTTGGCAGCTCTGTCGCGGTATTCGCGGGCTGCGTCAGGCTTGCCTGCCAGTTCGGCGATCTGCGCGATGGCCAGAGCGTCGCCGTACATGTAGCTGTTGATGGTGGCCCGGTACCCCTGGTGCTTTGGGTGCAGAGCGCCGCTGATGGAGACTTCCATGCCGTCGCGGTCGTCAACCTGCCAGAAGAGGCCGTTCGCATCGAGGCGCTCCTTCTCCCAGCTCTGGTAGTTGGCGATGAGGTCCGGCAGCAGGTCACGGGCCAGCGTGGTGTCGCCCGTGACGGCGGCGCGCTGCAGCACCGAATCGGCGACCCAGAACGAGTAGCTTCGCACCGCGCCACCTTTGCGCAGCCAGAAGGTCAGGTAATCATCCAGGTATCTGGGGTCGTGCAGCCAGCGGGCTTCGCGGATGTGATGCCCCGCGGCGCAGTTGATCGTGTTGTGCTTGCCGGCCCAACCGACTTTCGGCAGGAATTCCGTGATGACAACGCCGTCCGGCGTCTGCTTGATAGCCTTGCGATACGTCCACCAGCGGAAGTAGTAGATTTCTTCGATGTCCTTGTCGGGGCAGTCGAGCAGCGGGATGTTGCCGGAGAGGAAATCCCAAGCCGCGGCGTTGGGGATGTGCTGCGCGTACAGCTCGCGGTCGTTCCGGTTGAACGAGTCCACGTAATGCTTGAACGGCTGCGGCTTCAGCACCACTGGGAAGCCGAGGTCTTCGCCTGCATGGATGACGACGCCGATCTGCTCCAGGCTCTTGCGCCGGCCGTTGTACCACAGCAGCCACTTCTTCCCGTCGAAGATCGCGTAGGGTTTGTAGCAGGCGTCGTGGTCCCAGTTGCCGGTTCCCGAGCGCACAATCGGGTTCTCCGGGTGACGCTCCCAGTTGGCGATGCCGTCCTTGGAGCGGGCGAGGCCGATCTGGGCGTGGTCAATGTCGCGGTAGCCGATGTAGAAGATCAGATACCAGTCGCCGTGTCTCTCGACCTGCGCGCCCGCGACGCGATCCTGTTCCCAGGGAATGGTCTTGTCGGCGGCGAAGACGGGGTTGTTCTCGTGCTTCGTCCAGACCAGCCCGTCGGGACTGGTGGCGTAGCCGATGGCATTCGGCTCGTACTGTTCGCCGCCGGAGTACCACATGCGGAACAGTCCGGCCTGTTCGTCCCAGAGGACGTTCGGACACATCACCGCGACTTTCTCCCACGGCTTTTCGAAGGAGAGCACCGGCTTGTCGCTCATCCGCTTCCATGTCTTGCCGTCGGGGCTGGTGGCGTAGCCGATCCATGAATGGCCCTTGGCCTGGCCGGTGTACCACATGTGGTAGCCGTCGGCGCGCTTGAGCACGCCCGGGCGGTTGATGTCGTCTTCCCAGCCCGTCTTCGCGGGCGGCAGCACGATTTCGGGCGCGCTCCACGACAGACCGTCGTTGCTCTCGACCAGCGCGATGCTCTTCTTGGGCCGCCACGAAACCCACATGCGATAGACGTCGCCCTCGCGCAGCACGGCAATGTCAAAGCAGGTGCCGTATTGGCCGCCCAGAACGGGGTTCTTCTCGTACTTGAGCCAGCCGCCGGCTGAATCGAGTTGCACGGCCTGAGACACGGGCGCGGCCTCCTTTGTCGTTGCCTTTGGCGGAAACTTTCGGGGTTCCACGCGCGCGGCTCGCAGGTGTGCAATCACAGCGGGGTTGTCGAGGACCGTCTTGTAGAGCGCCACCTCGGCAATCGAGCCTTCGAAGTACCTCCCCTTCAGGAACGGGTCGCCGCTGATCTGGATGGGACGGTCGTTGGTGATCGCGCCGCCGCCATCCTTCCCGCTCGCCACCAGCGTGCCATCAACGTACAAGCAGTTCTCGCCCTCGGCCGCACGGGTCCAGACCAGGTGATGCCACTCCCCGTCGTTCAGTCCGCCCGGCGACGCCAGGGGAAAATCGTTTCCGCCCTTCGGTCCCGGCCGCGACATGACAACGCCCTGCGCGCCGTCCGCGCCGCCACCGAGCAGCACCCAGTCGCTGGACGCGTTGCCTTCGGTGGCCTTTGAGACCAGCGTCGCGCTGGCCGGCCAGTTGGGCTCCTTCCACGCCTGCGTCGAACGGAACCAGAGCTCAACTGACAGCGTGTTCAGCGCGAAGTCCGCGTGATTGGGGATCTCGATATAGCCGCTCGCGCCGTCGAATCGTGACGCCGTGCCTCCGATGCCCAGAGGCCCGAGCGTCCCGCCGACGTGGCCGTGATACGTTGCCGGGTGCGACCCCGTCTCGTCCTTGGCCGTCGCGCCGTCCACGGCCGAAGCGTCCTGAAAGCGCAGCCACACGACCGGCTTGTCCTTCGAGACTTCCTCTGCGTAGTCGGCCGCTCTCGCGCCAACGTGTGCTGCGAACGCGACGGCAACCGCTGCTGTCAGCAATCCCGTTCTCATATGGCACTGCTCCTGTCGGCCCCGTCGCCCAGGCATTCCACTGCATTCTCAGGGCCGTTACGGCGCCGGTCAAATGATTCGCCTTGCCTCGCCGTAGGTGGCCACGGGCAGGATGCCCGTGCCACGGCGCCGGAAGGTGTTGCAGCCGGAGGAGCGCGCGCCTATTCTGGATGCACTCATACCGGAGGAGCAGTCCACATGATGACGAAGCTCCGTGCCGTGCTCTGTTGTCTCGCGGCGGCCTGGGCCTGCACCGGCGGCACGCCGGCTGCAGACGCTCAGGCCGCGAAGCGTCCGAACATCGTCATCATCCTGACCGACGACATGGGGTTCTCGGACATCGGCTGTTACGGCAGCGAGATCGCGACGCCGAACCTGGACAAGCTCGCCGCCAACGCCATTCGCTTCACGCAGTTCTACAACACGGCGCGCTGCTGTCCCACGCGCGCGTCTTTGCTCACCGGTCTGTACCCACACCAGGCCGCCGTCGGACACATGATGGAAGACAAGAGCCTCGATGGCTACACGGGCGACCTGAGCAAGAAGGCCGTAACGATTGCCGAGGTGCTGAAGACCGCCGGCTACGGCACGTACTGCGTGGGCAAGTGGCACGTCACGCGGCACGACGCTCCCGCCGGCCCTAAACACAACTGGCCGCTCCAGCGCGGCTTCGACCGCTGCTACGGCACCATCCGTGGAGGCGGCAACTACTACGACCCCGCGGCCCTTCTGCGCGACAACACCATGATCTCTCCCGCGGCCGATGCGGAGTACAAGCCCGAGTCGTATTACTACACCGACGCGATCAGCGAGCACGCCGTGCGCTTCATCGGCGACCATTGCCGCCAACAGCCCGGCAAGCCGTTCTTCCTCTACGTCGCCTACACCGCCGCGCACTGGCCCATGCACGCGCCCGAAAGCGAAGTCGCGAAGTACAAAGGCAAGTACGACGCCGGCTACGACGCCATCCGGAACGCCCGCTTCGAGCGTCTCAAGAGCATGGGCCTGATCCAGCCAGCGTGGGACCTCAGCCCGCAGTTCGGCCACTGGGACAACGTGGAGAACAAGCCGTGGGAAGCGCGCTGCATGGAAGTCTACGCTGCCATGGTTGACCGCATGGATCAGGGCGTCGGGCGGATTATCGCCGCGCTGCAGAAGAACGAGCAGTTGGACAACACGCTGGTGCTGTACCTGCAGGACAATGGCGGCTGCGCGGAGGGCGTCGGCCGCGAGAAGAACGCCGCGAAGCGCCAACCAAAAGAGCCTGCCAAAGCCGATGAGATCCTGCTGGCCGTGCGCCCCACGCACTGCCGGGATGGCCGTCCGGTCCGGACGGGGTACGGCGTCATGCCCGGCCCCGACGACACCTTCGTCGCGTATGGCGAGGCGTGGGCGAACGTCTCCAACACGCCGTTCCGCTACTACAAGCACTTCGTCCACGAAGGCGGCATCTCCACGCCGTTGATTGCGCACTGGCCCGCGGGGATCAAGCGGCGCGGCGCACTGGAGCACCAGCCGGGGCACCTGATAGACATCATGGCGACGTGCGTGGACCTCGCCGGCGCGAAATATCCCGCCGAGTTCGGCGGGAACACGATCCAGCCGATGGAGGGCCGCAGCCTTGTTCCTGCGTTCGACGGCAAGCCTATCGAGCGCGAGGCGCTCTTCTGGGAACACGAAGGCAAGCGTGCGCTCCGCGCCGGCACGTTCAAGCTCGTTGCGAAAGGCCCGCAAGGTCCGTGGGAACTGTACGACATGGAGAAGGACCGCACCGAGATGCACGATCTGGCCGCGCAGCAGCCCGAGCGCGTCAAAGAGATGACGGCGTTGTGGGAGAAGTGGGCGCAGCGCACGAAGGCCCTCCCGTGGCCGTGGGGCAAGCCGTACGGCGGCGAGGGCAAAGAGCGCACCAAGAAAGAAAAGCGCAAGGAGCAGTGACGGGAGGGACAAGCTGGAAAGCTTGTCCTACGAAGGGGTGGCCAGCACGACCGAAATGCTTCTGTCACCCGCGAGCGGTCTGGTTGTGGCCCCAGTCCACAGCCCGACGCAAAGGTCCCCCTGTGACACGACGAGGCCCGCATCGTCCGCAAGCATTCGCGGCGGCGGCACGGGCGCAGCAGCGGCGTCGGTCGGCACAAGGACGGTCAGGAATCGCACGCGCGTGGCGTCAGCGCTGGCCGGCGCGACCTCGACGCGCCACTTCCCGGCCGTCTGCGGCCCCGGCACTTCATTGGACAGCGGGTAGTTCCTGCCATCCACCTCGAATTCCCTGCCCGGTCCGCCGATCGTCTTGATGCGCGGCGCGTCCGGCAGCAAGACGTGCACGGTCAGGCGGCCGCCGCTGTGCTGCGCCACGATGCAGTTGCCGTCAACCGTTGGCTTCTCCATCGTGTGCAGCAGATAGCGCGGCAGCAGACCGGGCCGAGCCAGCTCAACGTCATCCAGCACGACCAGCGACACGGCGCTCTGCTGGGGCCAGTCCAACACGAACACAACGTGCCGCAGGAAGCGCTTGAGTTTCCGCGGCCGGTAGCAGTTCGAGGCGTCGCCGCAGACGTAGCTCCACCCTTGGCCCTCGCGGTAATCAAGTATCCGTCCGTCGCTGAACACGGTTTTCGTCAGGTCCGCGAGCGTGCGCGGCGCAAAGTCCGGCTCGTTGACGAATCGCTGTCCGCCGTCGTTGGCGTAGACTGTCCCGCGGCTGATCATCTGTTCCTCTGGATCATGAACCACAATGGTATTGTGCGCGATGGTGCGGATGTAGTAGTTGTACCAGTGCGGCGTCTCGTAGCCGTCATAGGCGCCGGAGTCAATCGCCAGGTCGCCTTTGTGGTAGATGGTGAGCTGGTTCTGGTCGCGGTGGCAGTGATTGTGGAGGTAGATCGGCGAGCACTTCAGGGCGGCAACGGTGCCGTCGGCGAAATCGCCGCGCGCGATCGCCACGCCCATGCCGGGGAAGAGTCTCGTGCGCGGCAGCGTCTCCGGGCCGGCGACCTCGTTGAACTCGCGGTCCTCGAACAGGAACTGGTCCGGCTCGCCGTTCTGGATGCGGAAGCGCTTGACCCACCAGTTCGCCAGCGTGTCGCGGTAGCGCGCCGCGATGGCCGCCATCGGGCAATAGTAGGCCATGTTCTCAAGGACCTTGCGCCCGCAGAAGTAGTCGCCGTAACGGATGAACGTCTCATCGGCGCGGAACGCGTAGGTCCACCACCGTACGCAGCGGCGGAACCACGCGTGTTCCTGGAACCAGTCCTTGCCGAACGCGGCCTCAATGAGCTGGAAGTAATGGGGCAGTTCGCGCATGTACGTGCTCGTGTAGGAGTAGCTTTGCGAAAAGCTGTCGCGTTCGAGGAAATAGCGGTAGCACGCGAGCATGCCCTGCGTGCGCCGCAGAGCGTCCTGCAGCAGCGGCTCGGCGCCGAACGCCTCGCCGCTCATGCCGATGCCGGCCATCAGTATCGGCGGGAACGAGTTGACGTCGTGTCCGGCGACGTTGTTGTCCGGCCACACTTCGCGGTTGGAGTACAACAGGTGGCTGTAGGCGAGCGCACGGTGCGCGATGAACGTGCGCGTGAGCGGCGGCAGCGCGTCGTGGCACCAGTCGTAGGCGCAGGCGAGCGCCCGGATGCGCGCGGAACCGATCGCATACTCCCCGCTGACGTCGAGGGCGAGCAGGGCGTCAACGGCTTTGGCGCAGGCGGCGGCGTGAGCTTTGTCGCCGCTCAGCAGATACAGGAAACCAAGGCGCCACGCGGTCTGCGCAGCGTCGCCGGCCGAACCGGGCTTCTCGCGTTCCGCCGCGGCCAGCGCCAGCAGCGACTCCATCTCCTTGCGGTGTGTGGTCTCGGCCTTCCGCCGCAGACGAGGCAGGTCGTCAGGACGCACCAAGACACGCGGGTGGCCGCTACGAAGTGTCCAGTCCATGTCACGTCTCCGGGCGCAGGTTTGCTCTGTATACACCACCTCCGCAGCGGGCCGCCATGTGCACGCCGGTGTATACAGCGCCGGAGGTGAAACGTGGATCCATTCGTGGCACGCAGCGCAACAGTGTTTCTCGCCGCGGCTGTGCTCCTGGCTGTCGCCCACGGGCGAGGACGCCCGTGCCACGCTGAAGAGAAACAGTCCTTCCCGCCACTTCCCGCCCCGAAGGACGAAACCACCCTGGGCGCCGGCATCCAGCGCACCATGACGCTGCTGGCCACCAGCACGCCGCAGCAGCGCAACACTGTGCGCATTCTGTTCTACGGGCAATCCATCACCGAACAGGAGTGGTGGAAGCAGGTCGCCGACGACCTCCGGCGGCGCTTTCCCAACGCCGACCTGCAGATTGAGAACCGCGCCATCGGCGGGCACGCCTCGCAGATTCTCTGCCGCACCGCCGAGCACGATCTGTACCCGTTCTACCCCGACCTGTTGATCCTCCATGTCTACGGCGGCAACAAGGAATACGAGCAGATCGTTGCCAACACGCGCCGCCGCACGACCGCCGAAATCCTGATGCAGAAGGACCATGTCACGCAGTGGCCGCCGGAGAAGCCTGACCCGGCGAAAGACAAGGGCATGTGGTGGGACTGGATGATGAACAACCAGTTCCTGCCGGAGATCGCCAGGAAGTACGGTTGCGCCCTCGCCGATATCCGCACGCCCTGGCTCGACTACCTCAAGACGAACGGCCTGGAACCGAAGGCCCTGCTCCGCGACGGCGTGCATCTCAATGCGCACGGCAACTTCCTGCTGGCCGAACTGGTCAAGCGGCAGCTCGTGCACCGTCCCGACTTGCCCGGCGATTCCTGGCGCGGCCTCGTCAGGACGTATGTAGTCGGCAAGGACGTGCAGTGGAAGGACGGCAAGCTCTCGCTCGATTTCGAAGGTAACCGCGTGGATGCCATCGCGGCCAGGGAGGCAACCGGCGCGGCGGCGCGTGTGCTGATTGACGGCAAGGAGCCCTCGGAGTTCCCGGAACTCTACGCCATCACGCGGCCCAGCGTCACGCAAGCGGGCTTCTGGCCCGCGATCCTGCAGGTCTCTTCTCAGAAGCCGCTGCTTGTCGAGGAGTGGACGGCGCGCATCACGGAGACCAACGACGAGGGGACGCAGTTCAAGTTCGACGTGAGCGGCTCGAAGACCGGCCCGGACGGCTCCGGCAGCAGCGCCGACAGATTCGTCTCGAACTCAGGGCGCGCGGTGATCGAGAAGTCGGACTGGCGGCTGAACGCGGTCTACCAGCTCACGAAAAAGAAGGTGCCCGTCGGTTTTCAGGTCAAGTGGAAGGTCGTGCCGCTGTTCGTGGATGAGTACCGGCCGCCGAAGAGCGACGACCCGGCGCGCGAATCCGCGACAACCCTCGCGCAGGGGCTGAGCAACGGCAAGCATACGCTCGAACTGAACGGCGTCGTCCCGATCCGCGCCATCCGCGTGTACACGCCGCCCGGCAGGTAGCTCAGGCTGGAAAGCCTGACCTACTTTCCCTGCGGCGCGCCTGAGCCTTCAAGGCTGTAGACGGATATGGTGGAGTCGCGGTTGCCGACGTACAGCGTCGTGCCGTCAGGGCCGAGGATCAACGACGCGGCGCCGGAAGGTTCGGAGACGCGGTGCAGCACGGAGACGGCGGTGTTGGTGACCTCGCCAATCACCACGTCCGTCACAGCGCCGTCGCCGACGGCGGCGGCCCAGTGCTGGCCGTCGGGGAAAACGACGAGGTCGCTCACGTCCCGGTCCAGCTTCAGCTCGCCCACCTGTTCGCTCGGCAGCTTCTGTCCGGACAGTCCCTGCCGGACCTGCTGCACGCGCATGGCCAGCTCGGCGTCCTGACGCGTGTCCAGTTTGTCGAGGAGCGGCACAATGCCTTCCCCCGCGCCGATGAGGTCCGTCACAGCCTGCTCCCGCACCGCGAACTCGTCACTGTTCAGGTTCGCGATCCAGCGCTGGAGCTGCTCCGGCTTGGCATCCTGCGCCGTCAGACTGCCTCCGCGCCACAAGCGCAGGGTGTTGTCGCGCGAGACCGTCAGCAGACGTCTGCCGTCGGGGAGGAAGACGCACCGGTTGGGGTCCTTCCTGGACTCCTTGTCGGCGGCCTTGTCCACCAGCACCAGGCACTTCAGCTCCGCGCCGGTGGCCAGGTTCCAGAAGCGCACGCTGCCGTCCTCACTGGCGGTCGCGACGGTCAGGCCGTCCGGCGACACCGCGAGGTACTCGATGTCGTTGGTGTGGCCCTGCAGCGTGGCGAGAGGCTGCGCGCCGGCTTCCGGATTGAGCACCACGGCGGTGTTGCTGGATGTCACCGCGACCACGCGCGTGCCGTCCGCCGCAAAGGCCACCCTGCGGCAATAGCCTTCCCAGGCCAGTTCGTGGAGGCACTTGCCGCTTTCCACGTCCCAAATCCGCAGCTTGCGGTCGTCGCACGACGCCAGTACCTTGCGGCCGTCGGGCGAGACCTTGAGCGCGCGCACGTCGTCGGGCACGTCCCATTGCACGGAGACCTTGCCGGTTTTCAGGTCCCAGGCGTGGATCTTCTTTCCATGGCCTGCGCTGAGGATTTTCTGTGCGCGGCCTGCCAGCGCCAGGAGGCCGGACCCGGACGGCAGCAGCGGCGCGTCGGGCGGCGGAAAAATGCGCTTGCCCGTCTGCAGGTCGCCGCAGCCGATGATGCCGTCGCCGCCGGCATACAGGCGCGCGCCGTCCGCGGTGAAGGCGACGGGCCAGACGGTGCCTTCGGGCGTGGGGAACTTCGAGAGCTCCTTGCCGTCGGCCGTGTTGAGCAGGACGACCGCCTTGTCTGCGCCCGCCGCAAGACGTTGGCCGTCTGGCGATACGCTGATGACTTTGGCGTCGCTTCCCAGCGACACCGACCAGAGCTCCTTGCCGTTCTGCAGGTCCCACAGCTTGATGGTCTTGTCCGCGCTGCAACTGGCGAGGCGCTTGCTGTCAGGCAGCGCCGCGAGAGTGTACACGGTCTCCGTGTGGCTCAAGGTGTGGCGGCACTCGCCCGTCGCGACATCCCACACGCGGATCGTCTTCTCGCTGCCCCCGGCGGCCAGGAGCTTGCCGTCGGGCGTGGCCGCCGCGGAGTAGACGCTCTTGCTGAAGCCGGAGAACTCGCGCACGACCTTGGCGCTCGCGATGTCCCACAACTTGACGCCGCCGTCGCCCACGCACGCGACGACCTGCTTCGCGCCGGGCATGAGGCAGAGCCGGAAGACGGTTTCCTTCTCGGAGCATTTGAAGTTCGCGACCTCTTTCCGGGTCTCGACATCGCGCAGGCTGACGCTCTTGTTCCACGTCATGAGAAGCTGCTTCTCGCCGGGGAGCATGACCGTTGCCCACACGTAGGATTGATCCGAGGTGAAGCGCTGCAGTTCGCGGCCCGTCTCGAGGTCCCAGATGCGCGCCGTGCAGTCTTCTGCGGACGTCAGGGCGCGTTTGCCGTCCGGAAGGAGCGTGATGCAGGTGACCTGGGCGGCGTGCCGGAAGCGGTTATCACCCCAGCGCGCCACAAAGCGCGGTTTGCCCCAGGGCGCTGCGCCTCCCGCGGTCTCCGCCGTCCAGGCGGCGTGCGGCGAGCTGAAGCCGGCGGTCAGGCCCGCGAGCAGGAGCAGCGCGGCGCAGCGCGTTCTGGGATGACACATAGGCGAGCGGCCCCGAGGGTTCCTGTCACGTTAACGGATGACGTTGCCTTGCGCCTTCATACTACATGGCCAGGGAATCCGAAACGCGAAATCCTGAGACGGGAGGCCGGCCGTGCGCGACAGACTGCCCTTGTCGCCGCCGTGCGTGGTACGGTAGAATGCGGTCAATGGGCACGAGACGCAACCGGGGAACCTATTCCGCCATCGGTGCGGCACTGCTGTTTCTTCCCTCCTGCTTCACCAACAACCCGTACCGCCCCGACGAAGCGCGGGGCAATATCTACTACGACACGTTTCACGAGGAGCCGAAGCATCTGGACCCCGCGATGGCGTATTCAATGGACGCGTACGAGTTCGTCAACCAGATCTACGAACCCGTGGTGCAATACCACTTCCTGAAACGGCCGTATTCGCTGAAGACGCTGATGCCGCTTACCGCTCTGGCGGTGCCGGAGCCGAAGCTGTTCGACAAGGACGGCAATCCCGTTTCCGATGACGCGCCGGCCGACGCGGTGGCGAAGGTAGTCTACGAGATCAAGCTCAAGCCCGGCATCCGCTACCAGAACCATCCCTGCTTCCTGACGAGGTGGCATCTCGCACCGGGCCAGTCGTTCCCGAAGAAGATCGAGCACCCCGACGAACTGCTGGAACCCGAGCCACGCGTGGCAGGTTCGGCGGGCGAGGCGCCCGCCGCTCCTGCTCCTACGCGCGAACTCCGCGCCGAGGACTACGTGTATCAGATCAAGCGACTGGCTCACCCGGTGCTGGAGTGCCCCATCTCCGCCGTCTTGGCCACGTACATCGCGGGCTTCGCCGACTTTCAGAAGAAGCTCTCCGACGAGCTTGAGCGGGTGCGCGCCGAACGCCGCAGAGCCGCCGGGGCGTTCTACAACCAGGAGGCGGACGAGAGGGCCAACCCGATCTACCTGGACCTGCGCCAGTACGACCTGCCGGGCGTGCAACTGGTGGACGAGCTGACCTACCGTATCACGCTGCGGAGGAAGTACCCGCAATTCAGCTACTGGCTGGCGATGCCGTTCTTTACGCCGGTGCCGTGGGAGGCGGACCGGTTCTACACGCAGTCGGCGGCGGCGGAGCAGAACATCACGCTCGACCGGTTTCCCGTCGGGAGCGGGGCGTTCGTCCTGGCGGAGAACAAGCCCAATTACCGCATGGTCCTGCGCCGCAACCCCAACTATCACCTGGACACGTACCCAGGCGAAGGCAGCACCGACGACGAGCAGAAAGGGCTGCTTGCGGACCGCGGCAAGCGGCTGCCCTTTATTGACGAAGCGGTCTACGTGCTGGAGAAAGAGGGCGTTCCGCGCTGGAACAAGTTCCTGCAGGGCTACTACGACACCTCGGGGATCGGCTCCGACATGTTCGACCAGGCCGTGCGCTTCAACACACAAGGCGCGGTCGGACTGACGGAAGACCTGGCGGCGCAGCACATCAGGCTTGAGACTGCCGTAGCCTACGCGACCTCCTATTACGCCTTCAACATGCTGGACGACGTTGTGGGCGGCTACGACGAGAGGAAACGCAAGCTGCGGCAGGCCCTCTCCATCGCGCTCAACCAGGAAGAGCGCATTCAGGTCTTCGACAACGGGCGCGGCGTGGCGGCGCAGAGTCCCATCCCGCCGGGGGTTTTCGGCTACCAGGAAGGCAAAGAGGGCATCAACCCCGTCGTGTACGAATGGGATGAGAAGGCGGGCGCGCCGCGCCGCAAGGGCATCGAGGCGGCCAAGCGGCTGCTCGCCGAGGCCGGCTACCCCAACGGCCGCGATGCGGCTGGCAGAGCGCTGGTGATCTTCTACGACACAACGGCCGTCGGGGCGGGGTCCAAGTCGTACCTGGACTGGATGCGCAAACAGTTCGAATCCATCGGCGTGCAGCTGCAGGTGCGCTCCACCGACTACAACCGTTTCCAGGACAAGGTGCTGAAGGGGAATTATCAGTTCCTCAGTTGGGGCTGGGTGGCGGATTACCCCGACCCGGAGAACTTTCTATTCCTGCTCTACGGCCCCAACTCCAAAGTCAAGTCGCAGGGCGAGAACGCGGCCAACTACGACAATCCCCGCTTCAACGAACTGTTCCGGCAGGTGGAGAACATGTCGAACTCGCCCGCGCGGGCCGCTCTGATCCGCGAGATGCTGGCCATTGCGCGGGAGGACGCGCCCTGGATGTGGGGATACCACCCCGTGGATTACGGGCTCTACCACGAATGGTTCGGGAACGCCAAGCCGATGGCGTTCGGCGGGAACACGCTGAAGTACAAGCGCGTTGATCCGCAACTGCGCGAGCAGCGGCGGGAAGAGTGGAACCAGCCCATCACGTGGCCGCTGTGGGTGGCGCTGGCCGTGCTGCTCGCGGGGACCGTGCCCGCGGTTGTCGTCGTTTACAGACGGGAGAGGGGCGTTTCGCGCGCATGATCTCGTACATCATCCGCCGCTGTCTGTACGCCATTCCCACGCTCATTGGCGTGAACGTCATCGTCTTTGCGTTGTTCTTTTTTGTGAACTCGCCCGACGACATGGCGCGCGTGCATCTCGGCCAGAAACGCGTGACGCCGGAGCAGATTGATGCCTGGAAGCGCGAACGCTCGCTCGATCTGCCCTATTTCTACAACAACGGCTGGCGCCGTCTCGGCTCGCTGGCCGCCGACGAGGCGGAGAACAAAGCGGAGCTTGCCACGCTGGGCGCCGGGACATACGCCCTGGCCGTGGATGCCCCGAGCGCGGCCACGGAAGCACAGAGCTGCAATCTGCGCGTGCAGTGTTCCGCCCCGGCACGCCTGTCACTTCCCGCCGACTTCGCCAGCGACGGCACGCTGGCGCTGCCAGCCACCACCGAGCGCCGGCGCTTCGTGTTCCAGATCGGGCCGGGCGACGACGAGGAGCCGCCGGAACTCACCCTCAGCTTCGCCCTCGAATCGCCGGCGCCGACGCACCGGGTGGTGCTGGAGTACAAGGGGGACATTGCGCCGCTGTCGCGTCTGACGCAGACCATTTTCTACCAGCGCTCGGTGAAGATGCTGTTCTTCTCGTACGGCCGGTCCGACGACGGGAAGGACATCGGGGACGAGATCCTCAAGCGCATGTGGCCCAGCCTGAGCATCGCCGTGCCGGTCCTGCTGATAGCCATGTTCGTGGACATTTTCTTCGCGATGCTGTCCGCGTTCTACCGCGGCACGTACGTGGACTACTGGGGCGTGATCCTGTGCGTGCTGCTGATGTCCATCTCGGGGCTGTTCTACATCATGGGCGCGCAGGTGCTCTTCAGCAAAATCCTGCGGCTGGTCCCGATCTCCGGCTACGACGACGGCCTGCACTCGATCAAGTTCATTGCGCTGCCCATCGTCACTGTCATCATCATGGGGCTGGGCGGCAGCATCCGCTTCTACCGCACGGTGTTCCTGGAGGAGATCGGCAAGGACTACGTGCGCACGGCGCGCGCGAAGGGGCTTTCCGAGTTCTCGGTGCTGTTCGTGCACGCGCTGAAGAACGCCATGCTGCCGATCCTGACGTCCGTCGTGGCCGGCCTGCCGTTCCTGTTTGCGGGGAATCTCCTGCTCGAATCGTTCTTTGCCATTCCGGGCATGGGCTCGTTCACGCTGGACGCCATTCAGCGGCAGGATTTCGCCGTCGTGCAGGCCATGGTCTGTCTGGGTTCGTTCCTGTACATCGTGGGGCTGGTGCTGACGGACATCAGTTACACGCTGGTTGATCCGCGGGTGCGGCTGGAGTAGCGCAGTGGGTTTCAGGCCGGTCTTTCTGTGGAGCGACATTCTCGTCTACGCCCTGATGGCCGGCGGCGGGCTGTGGCTGTGCCTGGCGCTCCGGCGGGAATACTGGCGCGCGGCGTTACGGCAGGTCGCGGCCAGCCGGGTGGCCATGCTCAGCTTCGGCATTCTGTGCGTGTACGCGTCGCTGGCGTTCCTGGACACACTGCATTTCAAGCCGGTCTCGCCGGAGAATCCCGGCGGCGGCAACATCACCAGTGTCCTCGATCTCATCTGCGACTCGCTGCGCCGGCGCACGGAGACGACGTATTCCGCGCCCTTCGCGACGCGCTCGTTCTCCATGGAAACGATCGGGCAGGACGGCCGGCAGGTGCGCGTGTACCCGCGGCTGAAATACGCCGCCGCGAACCTGGGAGACCCGGATGCAGAGGCGGCGGCGGACATCCAGGGCCGGGCGCTCACGGGCCTGGCCTGGGGCGTGGGTGTCGGCGCGCTGGCCTTCGTCGCGTGCGGGCTGTGGGGCAGGTTCAGCCGAGCCGCCAAGAGCCAAGGCTACCTGCTCCCGGGGTTCCTTACTGTCATCGCCATACTGATTGCCGAAGCCATCGCACTGAACCGGGACGGCGGCTACCACATCTTCGGCACGGACAAGGCCGGACTGGACGTGTTCTACGTGGCGCTGAAGAGCGTCCGCACGGGGCTGATCATCGGCACGCTGACCACGCTGATCGTGACGCCCTTTGCCATCCTCTTCGGCGTGCTGGCCGGCTACTTTGGCGGCTGGGTGGACGACATCATCCAGTACGTGTACACCACCCTCTCGTCCATCCCGGACATCCTGCTGATCGCGGCCGCGATGCTGATCATCCAGGCCTGGCTCGCCGGCCTGCCCGCGGCGGAACAGGAGACGGTCATTGCGGCGGACTACCGCCTGGTGTGCCTGTGCATCATCATGGGGATCACGTCCTGGACCGGCCTGTGCCGGCTGATCCGGGCCGAGGTGCTCAAGCTGCGCGAAGTGGAGTACGTCCAGGCCGCAGACGCGTTCGGTCTCGGCCACGCGACCATCATGGCGCGGCACCTCGTGCCGAATGTGATGCACATCGTCCTGATCAGCGTCGTGCTGCGTTTCAGCGGGCTGGTGCTGGCCGAAGCGGTGCTGGCGTACGTCGGGATCGGCGTTGACCCCTCCATGCAGTCCTGGGGCAACATGATCAACCTGGCGCGGCTGGAACTGGCGCGCGACCCGATTGTCTGGTGGAACCTGCTGGCGGCGTTCGTGTTCATGCTGTGCCTCGTGCTGCCGGCGAACCTGTTTGGCGACGCGGTGCGGGACGCGTTGGACCCGCGCTTAAGGATACGGTGAGCCACAGATGAACACAGATGAACACAGATTAGACTCAACACCTAGTATCCGTGTTCATCTGTGTTCATCTGTGTTCATCTGTGGCTAAGAAGGGTGTTTGATGCTGCTGCGCGTGCGTGATCTGAAGACCTACTTCGGCAGCCCTGACGCTCCCGCGCGGGCGGTGGACGGCGTGTCGTTCGACATCGCCGAAGGGGAGACGTACAGCCTGGTCGGCGAATCGGGCTGCGGCAAGAGCGTTACGGCGCTGTCCATCATCCAGCTTGTCCCGCCGCCGTCCGGCTACCACGCGGGGGGCGTCATCGAGTACAAGGGACGGGACATCGTCCATCTGCCGGAAGCGGAGAAGCGCAGGCTGCGCGGCCGGGAAATCTCCATGATCTTCCAGGAGCCGATGACGTCGCTGAACCCTGTCTTCACCATCGGCTTCCAGCTCATGGAACCGCTGCGCCGGCACCAGGGACTGGGCCGCGCCGAGGCACGCCGGAAAGCCATCGCGCTGCTGGGACAGGTGAACATCCCCGATCCCGAGCAACGCTTTGGCGAGTACCCGCACCAGCTTTCGGGCGGCATGAAGCAGCGCGTGATGATCGCGATGGCGATGGGCTGCGAGCCGGGACTGCTGATTGCCGATGAGCCGACGACGGCGCTGGATGTGACGATCCAGGCGCAAATCCTGGAGCTGATGAAGGCGCTGCAGCAGAAGAAGGGCATGGCCATCCTGCTGATCACGCACGACCTGGCGGTGGTGGCCGAGAACGCCGATCGCGTGGGCGTGATGTACGCGGGCAGGATTGTGGAGGCCGGTTCGCGCGAGCAAATCCTGCGCAATCCCGCGCACCCCTACACCATCAAGCTGCTCGAGTCGCTGCCGTCGCGGACGAAGGTGGGCAAGTCGCTGCGGACGATCGAGGGCCGCGTGCCATCGGCGGACAAGTACCCGCCGGGCTGCCGTTTCGCCGACCGCTGCCAGTGGGCGCAGGCAGCCTGCTGCAGGATTGACCCGGCGCTGCTGCCAATGGACGACGGGCACACGGCGGCGTGTATCCTGTACGACGAGAAACTGCAGGGCCGCAAGATCAGCAGCGAGGAAGTGCGCACGCCGCTGTTGCCCGCGCCGCGCGTTCCCGGCGAGGCGACAGGACAGACCCTCATTGAGATCTCCGGCATGACGGTCCACTTCCCCATCCGCCGCGGGGTGCTGAAGCACGTGGTGGGACACGTGAAGGCGGTGGACGGCGTGGACCTGCGTATCAAGCGGGGCGAAACGCTGGCGCTGGTCGGCGAATCCGGCTGCGGCAAGACAACGCTGGGCAAGGCGCTGCTGCAGCTCATCCGGCCTACCGGCGGCCGAATCCTCGTTGACGGGAAGGACCTGGTGAGCTTGAGCCGGCGCGAGCTGCAGCCGTACCGGCGGCGCCTGCAGGTCATCTTCCAGGACCCATACTCGGCGTTGAACCCGCGCATGATGGTGGGCGAGATCGTCACCGAAGGCATGGCGGTCCACGGCATCGGCGGGAACGCGCGCGAACGAGAGGAGCGGGCGAGGGAGATTCTCGCGCAGGTCGGCCTGGACCCGGAGATGCTGTACCGTTACCCGCACGAGTTCTCCGGCGGCCAGCGGCAGCGCGTCGGCATCGCGCGCTGTCTGGCGGTGGAACCGGAGTTCATCGTGTGCGACGAGGCGACGAGCGCGCTCGACGTCTCAATCCAGGCGCAGATCATCAACCTGCTCGAGAAACTGCAGACGGAACTGGGCCTGACGTACCTGTTCATCACGCACAACCTGGGCGTGGTGGAGTACCTCGCAGACGAAGTGGCGGTGATGTACCTCGGCCGCATCGTTGAAATGGGCAAGACCGCCGACGTGCTCGGCACCCCCCGGCATCCCTACACGCGAGCGCTGCTGTCGGCCGTGCCGAAGATTGACCCGGAGACGGGCGTCGAGAAAATCCGCCTGGCGGGCGACGTGCCCAGCCCCATCAAGCCGCCCGAAGGGTGCCACTTCCACCCGCGCTGCCCGCACGCGAGCCAGCGCTGCCGCGGGGCGTACCCGCCCGCGTATCCCTTGTCGGCGTCGCATAATGCGCGCTGCTTTTTGTACGATACGGCACAGGCGGACAGCGCGAAGCCCGACGCAAAGACGTGACCCGGGCCGGGGCGCGGTTACTCTTCGAGCTTGTCCTTCTTCTTCGCTTTCGGCTTTTCCGGTCCGCCGCCGAACTGCTTCCAATAGAGTTCCTTGAACGGGTTCACAGCGGGGCCGACGGCGTTATCGTTTTCCACGGTGCAGGGCAGCACTTCGTCCCACCACTTGTCGTAGGCCGCTCGCATTTCCTTGACGACCTCCGGGAACTGGTCAATCACGTTCTTCGTCTCGCCAGGGTCGTTCATGATGTCGTGCAGTTCGCGGTTGTTCTCGAAGCGGAAGCGCGCGTTGCGCACGGCGCAGCCGGCGTACTTGGATTCAACGGCCTTGCCTTTTGGCCAGCGGCCGACGTGGGTGAAGAGGTAGCGGTCAGGCCACGGCGCGCCGGCATCCTTCAGTAACGGCACGAGGCTGCGGCCGTCGAGTTGGATGCCGTCTGGTATCTTTGCGCCGGCCAGTTCGGCAAGCGTCGGAAAGATGTCAATGTGCGCCGCCAGCTTGTCCACGTCCACGCCGGCCTTCAGCGCGCCCGGCCAGCGGAAGAACACGCCGGAGCGCGTTCCCCCTTGGAACGGAGTACACTTGCTGCCGCGCATGCCGGCGTTGAAGAGTCTCGGCATCGAGTGGCCGTTGTCGGTCATGAAGATGACCAGCGTCTTCTCTTCCAGGCCCCAGTCCTTCAACGTGGCCAGAAGCTTGCCGACGTTCTCGTCAATGTTGGTGATCATGCCGTAGTAGGCCATGCTCTCCTTGTCGAGACCGGTGCCCTCGTACATCTTCACGTACTTCTCCGGGCAGTGGTGCGGCATGTGCGGCGCGTTGGGCGTCAGGTAGACGAAGAACGGCGCATTGCCCTGGCGCTTCTCGCCGATCCATTTGAGCGTCTGAGCGAAGAAGATATCGGTGCAGTAGCCGTCGGTCTTCTCGAAGACGCGGTTGTGCAGGATGGCAGGGCTGAAGTAGGTGTTGCCGGGCGCATCGCCGCAACTGCCGGAGTAGGTCTGTCCGATGCCGCCGCAGCCGTGGATGAAGACTTCATCGAAGCCGCGCTGATCAGGCTGGTAGGGGGCTTCGTCGCCGAGGTGCCACTTGCCGAAGATGCCTGTGGTGTAGCCCGCCGACTTGAGCACCTGGGCGATGGTCACGGCTTTCAGGCTCATGCGTTCGCGTTCGAGAATGGTGTGCGATACGCCGGAACGGAACTCGTGGCGCCCGGTCATCAGGGAGCAGCGTGTGGGCGAGCAGGTCGGGCTGACGTGGAAGTCCGTGAAACGCAGGCCTTCCTTGTGCAGTTGGTCGAGGCTCGGCGTCTTGATGATCGGATTCCCATGGCAGGCCATCTCGCCGTAGCCCTGGTCGTCCGTGAGGATCAGCACGATATTGGGCCGGGATGGAAGCTCGGCGGCCCGAAGGCTTGCCGGCGGAAGGCAGAGCAGCGCTGCGAGCACGAGCAACAGGCAGGCGGGCAGTCGAGCGGCGGGTTTCGTCATTGTCGTGCGTTCCCCGAAGGCTTCAATTCGCCGCCTGCGGCTTGGCTGGCGGCAGGGGCGGCGTCAACGGCGCAAGCTGGCGGACCTTTCCCTTGACAATGTGCGCCTGCGCGCCGGGCATGTCCACGCGCGGCGCTTTGAGGGCCGCTGCTTGGCCGTTCCGGATGATCGCGAGCATAGCCTTGTACGAAGGGTCGTCGGTGTCGGCAAATGGCGTCACCGGCTTGCCGTCGGAGTTCGGCGGCGCTTGAGTGTGCTTTCTGAAGACATCCGGCGGCTGAGTGCCGTTCAGCACCAGCGCCGTGCCGATGGTCCGCGCCTTGCGGTCACGGCACCACGCGAGCCCCAGGCCTGTCCCGCCTTTGGGCAGCGGCGCGCGGAGGATGCGGCTGCGCTCGGGGTCCTGGAGGTTGACCCAGTCGTTGCCGATCTCCTTCTGGTGGCACTGCGTGCAGCGGGCCTTCTCCAGTTCGGGCAGGAGCGCCGTGCGGACGTTCTCGATCTCGTTGCACGTGGCGGCTTGAGTGTAGTCCCAGATGCCGTGGTAGTTGCAGTTGCCGTCCATCCAGACCAACAGGAGTTCCTTCTCCTTCCGCGGCATGTCCTTCACCAGCCCGTTATGGCCGCTGCGCAGGAGCCTGGCCAGGGGCGCGGAGCCGGAACCGTGGGTGCGCGGAGGAAGAATCTCCGAGGTCCTCACCGAACCGTTCTCGCAGTTCAGGAAGCCGGTCAGCGTGTTCTTGATGAGCGTCTCATAGCCGATGTTGAACGCCCAGGTCCAGCCGCCGGAGAGATCAATGCCGGCGTCAATGCCCTTCTCGCCGCCGTGGCAGCTCACGCAGTGCCTGTCCAGCACGGGCTGCACCATGCTCGGGTAGTCGAGGTAGCCCGTGCCCCAGGCTTCGGGGGTCGGGGTCGCCGGCGGACACCGGTCGGAGAGCGTGAGCGCGTGGTTGGGCGGAGCCACGTTGTCGTCGTTGACGTGGCACCCGACGCACGAACGCGTGATGCCCGGCACCGACTGGACGAAGGTGCGCATGCTCTGGACCAGCATGCCGTCCTTGTCGAGCGCCTGGAAGTAGAGCGCTTTGCCGGTGGGGGCTTCGAAGTATGCGGAGCCGTCGTCCGCCACGGGGACGACGCCGAGGCAGTTCTTGATGTCGTATGACCCCTGCCAGCTCACCAGGAACGCCTGGTTCCACCACCTGCCGCCGGGCGGCAGGCCGCTGATGCGCGCGGTCGTTTCGATGACGCGCAGCCATTTCACCTCGCCGCGCTGGACGCCCGGCATGCCCTGGTAAATGTCGCGCACCACGAACCTGCCGGGTTCGCCGGGGCGGATCAGGGACGGTATCAGCGGCGGCGTGGGGCGAGGTTTGACGAGCATCGGCGCGTAACAGGAGATATCCGGCTCCTTCCGGATCACGAGCCGCAAGCCGTGCCGCGAGATCAACTCGATCACACCGTGCGGGCCGTGGTGCTCGGCATTGTTGGCGATCAGCACCAGGTCCTTGTTCAGCGGCCAGGGATCGCACGGGCCGCGCGTCAGTCCCTGGTCCATCGCGGTGGGGTATTCAGGCGTGAAGTTGGCGATGGCGGAGAGCGTGTTCTTGCCGACCTTCGGGTCAATCATCGCAATGGCGCCGACCGACTGGCCGTTGTGGGGCGTCAACGCGGCAACGACGAGGTCCGTGCCGGGGACGGGGCGGGCGTCGAGCAGCGCGGTTGGCTTGGCGAGGTTATTCTTGAAGAGTGCGCGCTCGCCGCTGCCGTCGGGGTTCACGGTCCACAGGCTCTGCATATACAGCGCCGTCTTGTCAATGTACTCCCAGCGGCCGTAGAGGATGCGGCCGTCGGGCATGACCGTGGGATCGAACTCGTTCTGGTTATTGACGGAGAGCGACTTCAGGTCGGTGCCGTCCGGGTTCACGGTGTGGAGGATGTCAATGTGGCTGCTGAAGCACATCACCAGCGCGCCCGTGCGCGTACTGGTGAAGGCAATGCGCCCGTTCGGCAGGTAGCAGGGCTTGACGTCATGGTGGCCGTCGCCGATTGTCCCGGGCGCGCGTTCCATGTGCTTGCAGTCGCAGCCGGGGTCGGTGATCCGGCGCAGGCCGGCGCCGTCAATGCCGATCTCGTAGATGCTCGTATCGCCGTTGGACTTGCCTTTGAAGGCGAACAGCAGGCGCTTGGCGTCGAAGGAGAGTTCGGGGTCGCTGTAGACGCCCTCGCCCAGGGTTTCCTTCGTCTTCGGGTCAATGACGGCGCGCACGATCTGCTGTTCCATCGGCGCGGAGGGGTTCTCTATCACGTAGATGCCGCCGCCCGGGTGCCAGGTGATGTACTCGTCGTAAATGTGCGCCGCCCAGTAGGGCTGGCGTTTGAGGAACAGCAGGGGCGCGTCGAGCTGGCCGGCGAGGACGCTGCCGACGGCTTCGTCCCGGAAGCC
>Ga0315282_10000956_pt1 | contig 56346 bp, 55 predicted proteins | sample YL17G07_20_MG_FD_203693 | JGI IMG/M metagenome (GOLD analysis project Ga0315282, IMG submission 203693) | Sediment microbial communities from Yellowstone Lake, YNP, Wyoming, USA - YL17G07_20 | ecosystem: Environmental > Aquatic > Freshwater > Lake > Sediment | place: USA: Wyoming | collected...
CCGGGATTCGGACCCGGGTCGTTGGCTTGGAAGGCCAATGGACGCTTGATGGCTATGTCCTAGACCAGGCTAGACTACGGCCGCAGTGACTTAAGCGAATTAAGTCTGGCGAGCTGGATGTATACGGCACGTTAGATGAGTTTGTTTCTTGGCTGATCGGAAACAGATCAGCATTGAAAACCGTTCCAAACTGTGAAAACATGTCCAAGCGTTCACTCGATCCTAAGGGCGGGTCATCCACGGGAAGAGATTGCGCCGAAAGATTGTTTTGCCAACAATTCTCAGGGTCAGCATTGATCGGATTTCGAATAGGGCGTGGTCCCACCCAAAAAAGGGGTGGTACCACGTTGGAACACCTCGGCGTCCAATTCCTGCTCCATCTCGCACGGGGTGGACTCAGCCCTAAGGTTCGGGGGTGTTAGACAATTAAAAATACGTGTTAGACAATTTGAAATATATGTTAGACATCCACCGACGCCTCAGCATCCTGTTCGCATCTCGGGGTTGTGCGTGCCAGGTGGAGGGGGTCCCACACCTGTGATTGGGTGTACCACGCCCACAAGCCGTATCCGATCTCACATAGGGTGGAGCCCACCCAGAACAGGGTGGAGTCCACTCCGCACCACCCAGGAATTTTGTTCGCATCTGGGGCAGTGCGCGGCGAGTTCCAGTGCGTTCTCTCTAGTTAACGGCACAAGCATTCTCCACGCAGAGGGGTAATTGTTGTTGGCAACTTCTCGTATCAAGTTGTGGTCTTCCCTCTGACCCGATTTTTCAACTAGGCGGGTGATCTAAGATTAGTCTAATGCCCAATGAATCCTGTTCGACATTGTTGCTGTGGTAACCACCCAAATTCGTGATCTGGGATTTCTAACAAGTGTTAATAGCAAGGTGCCAGCATGGGGCGCTTTACAAATATCCGACTTCGAATATTGATCTAGGTTGAGTAAAGAACCCATGACATTTGAGACCCAAAGTAATGCAGAGAAGAGAGTAAGGGGTTTCTTCAGGTCTGGGCATGATCGGCTAGTTGATGATAACGGCGTGCCAATTGAACTCAAAGATTGGAACAGGATAAAGAGGATGTATTCAGACAAAATTCTACCTATCTCAAATCAGGGGATGTCTAAAGTGTCGAATGAATCAGTAAAAGTGTTGAGAGAAGTTGCGCCTATTAAGAAATGGGCTCCTGCCAAGAAAGGAGCGAACGCGAAGTTCTCAGGGGTAATGAGTCAAGACTTCCCAGAAGTGGCAAACCTGAAGGAAGAACAAGTGGATAGAATTGTGGACTCGCTGCGGCAACGTGAGATCGAGGAGTAATTGAGTACTGCTGCCGCGAAAGCACCACTGCAACAGCAGCCACCCCCAAAGGTCTACATCGACACGATGGCGTTTATCTACAAACTCGTAAACACAAGGCATCGTCTATTCCCAAAAGCAGACGCACTATTCTCGGACATTGAGCAAGGAAAATACGCTGGCGTTATTTCCACATTCGAGATAGCAGAATTTCAATCTGCTGTTAAAACAATCCTGTCAGAAGCGAAACAGACGCAAGCCTCTCAGAACGATGTAGAGAAAGAAATGTCGAAGCTCGATGAGTTTCTTAATGAGATGGGAATAATGCTCTACAATGCAGATGTTGTCGTAGACCACAGCCCTCTAATCGTCTTCTATAGAGCCGAGCAACTGATTAGCTCTGCACAACCCATCAAAGGATCATGGGACCAAAAGTGGCATACAATAGGAGGCGCCGACGCCGTTCATCTGACATTAGCAGAAACGGTTCGTGCCGATTCATTCGCCACGTTCGACCAAGGATTCAAAGGTGTGAAAGGCACTAGCGTAAAGATGCTTATCCTATCTGAGGTGTATCGATGAGCCAAACGCAGCCAACCGATGTTGATTTTGACATCGAAAAAGAAGTGTGGAATACCTACGACTTGGTGGACGGTACGCGTGTGAAGATGCGGTCAGTACTCATCAAGCTCGTCCGTTTTCCTTCTTCGGCAAAAGTGGGTGAATTTGACTACAACGCTAGTTTCCAAAACTTGGTGACTGCTTTCGTCCACCCGAGGAACAAGGGGCCCACAGGCAGACAATACACCGAACAGGAGATCGCTTCACTTCCGAAAGAAGATGTGAACTTTACCACTGAATGCGAGGACTGGAACATCTACAAGCTTCCTGATGGTACGCGTCTGAAAACTAAGTTAGTGGTCTCATCCATCCTTAAGATCACGGAGCCGGGAGTGTACAACTTATTTGGCGAGCCTATTTACGTAACTAATTCGACTAATGTACTGGCGCCAAGTCCAAGGAAGACCTAGACATCTAAGCATGATTCCGTTTTGCACTAAACAGCATCTATCGTCTAATTCACTAGCTAGTTTCTTGCGGCTTGTTCTGAGTGGGCTTTCTTGATTAGTTCTAGCCATCGATTGTTCGCTGTCATGTTCACGCCGAGTGTCCCAAGCCACAATACCCATTCAATATCGCTAGGGTGGGTTACACAGAAAATATGGTGGGACACACCGTACGTCACCCTTTCACGCTCCTTAGCATCTTGGGTATGCATGGCGAGTTTCTGCGTGTTCTCCCCGGCCAGTATGTGATTCAGGTTGCAGGAAATCAAGGAGATTATGCGCAGGCAATACTAGTCGTCGATTGATTCAATCTCTTCGGTGGGGGCGGGTGGGTAGATTTCGCTTCTCCGCGTCGGCCAATAGTTCGGAATCAACTCATTGACTACTGGCTTTGCCTTCTTGTTACGCCACGGGCAATTACCGCAACTGTGTCCGAATAAGTGCGGAATCAGAATTAAGTGACGACCACCGATGCATCCATTCCGATACTCAGACTGGGCAAGGTCAGAGCCTCAGCAGCGTTGCAGTATTCTGGCCGCGTCTTCATTGTTTTCGTTTGGTCGTTTAGGATTTCATTGATGGTTGGGTAGGCGTTCCGGGGGTACTCGGCCGACGTATGCTTGTGGTCTGGATGCTTTGATATTTCATATGACAACTTGCGAGTGGTGTATGACAAAATTCTCACGACCCAACCATTCGGAGAAAAATGAGTACTACAACCCGATTATTCCTCCAATCCTTCGCAGCCGGTCGAATAACCTCCACCGTCGACAAACTCCTCAGCCTGAGCATATGCCCAGCATCCAAGCGTACATGCAGAAAATATGTGGGATCAACCCACGCTCTATCAAACCTTCACGGGGGACTAAACTGATCTCCCAGCAGGTTGAAGCAACGTGCATATATAATACGTTGCGTAAGACACACTGTATGACAGAGACATTGACTCTGAGGCTATCGGAACGAGAGAAGCAGGAGTTACGGAGGCTCGGTAGACTCTCCGATGTGGTAAGGGAAGCTATTCGCCTTTACCTGCGAACGAAGAACTCGAAGCGGATCATATCGCGCTTGAAAGAGTTGCAGAAGACACCGCTCAAGACTTCGGTCGAAGAGGACTTGCGGCTTATTCGGGCGGATCGCGGCCGATGAAGGTCGCGGATAGCAGCTACCTAGTCGAAGGGCTACTAAGAGACGCAAGCCTGCTAGAGAATGAGACGTTCGTTTCTCCCGACCTCGCCCTGTACGAAGTGATTAACACGATCTGGAAGCACGAGACCCTAATCAAGGACGTGAGGGATTCATGGGCGCGCATAAACCTGCTCTTGGAATTAGTATCGGCCGAAACGGTTCAATTGGTGAGACCAGATAGGAAGCTTCTTGACGAGACCTACGATCTTTCACGAAAATACCGAATGTCTACATACGACACGGTCTTCGTTGCGCTAGCCATCGAATTGGGCTTGGAGCTGAAGACGTATGATGCCAAGCAGGCCGCAATCATGTCCAAGGAAAAGCGGAACTAGCGCATGGAGTCTCACAACCGTGATATAACACGTCTCGAATCCAGTATTGGCGCATCAATTGTCCGAAAGACGACTGAGGTTCAGACTTCGTCGAGGCAACTTCGAGGTCGAGCTTGAAGGGGATTACGAGTACGTTAAGGGGAAGTTCGAGGAGTTACTCCAATCCCAGCCATCAATGCAGACGGGCACTATGCAAACCGTTGGAGATCAATCCATGGAGACCGTGATTCCAGGTGAAGAGCTCGCGGGGATCCTCGCGACCACTCCCGAGGGCAAACTGCACTTCACAATTCCCTTCGATAGGATCTCGGCGAGGGAAGCAATCGGCCTAATCCTCTACAGCACTAACCCGTCACCGTTGGAGGATGCGAAACTCATCGAGTGGCTGGGCACGAGTTGGAAGGCGGTTAAGGATAATGTGGTTCGAGCGAGGGTTAGTGAGTTAAGGAAGGAGGGGAAGCTCATCGCCGAGCAGGGGCGGTATTCGCTCTCCGGCGCTGGGCTTCAATGGATTCAGCAGGATATTCTGCCGAAGCTTAGGCCGCCAGCCGCTCCAACAATGTAATCCGGCATAAGGCGAGGGATTCCAAGATTCGTTCAATGTTTCTGTTGTTCAAGCCAGCGCAATCGTTGTAGGCCTCGTTGGGAGAGGGTGTAGGTGAACGTGCCTCCTGCTCGTTCGCGTTTCAGTAATCCTAACCTGTAATAGCGCATTAGGGCCATGCGAAGCGCGTGAATATCAATCGTCACGCCTGCCGACCTGCTAAGTTCCCTGGCCACTGTCGTGCCATCCATCTCCTCGCCTTTGGCCAGAACGGTCAGAATGCGGAGCTTCAGCTCATTATAGTCCATTCTTGACCCTCAAAAGCACGGGTTTGGATATAAATTGTTGCCAAACAGAGCGCAATGGGATCAGATTGCCATAGATTCGAATAAGAGTAACACCTAGCAGAACTATCAATTCCAACATACTCTCGCACATATGCGCACGATACCACACGAAATCATCGAGTAACACCTAGCAGAGTCAGGCTGCACTCCAAAGTTTTTATACAGAGTGAGAGTGAATCTGAAATGAAAGTAAATTGCTAGACGGGCAACAGCAGCTATCACGGATAGGAGAACCGCTAGAAGTTACCATCAAATACGGCTCGCTCGAAAAGAAAATCACCGGCTCACCCCAACTCGTCGTCGAAGAAGTCTTCGCGTTCCTAACGAAAGCAATCCCAGAACTTGAGCTAGCCTCACACCTCGCATTATCCGTCGACGTAGCTCAACTCGCCGAGGCCTGCCAAGGCGTTCTAGCCGTCACTCCGGAAGGAGTCGTGGTGACGGTTCCAACCGACAACCTTGCCGATCGTGAACTCATCCTATTCGATCTGGCTAAGGCAAGAATTGCCCAGATGCTCGGAAAGTCGGAAAAGGATTCGGTTCAGTCAGCAGACTTGATCACGGCTACAAAGCGGACTTCTGGAACAGTTGCGGGGCGCCTCAGCGAACTCTGCGCTGAAAGCCTAGCCGAGCGGAAAGGAAAGGGCGAGTACCGAGTAACTACCCTGGGTCTGCACATTTTCCGTGAACAGATCCTGCCCAAGATCAAGCCGAAAACATGAGGTGAACGGTTTTGTCTCAAGCTGAAACAGCTCAGGTGAAAGTTCAGATCGACGTCAATGGCATGCGGTACGAAGCTAGCGGAACCGCTGAGGACATCATCCCTCAGATCCTCCAGTTCCTAGCCCAGGCCGTCCCAACATACAAACTGGCACGGAAATTGATCTACGTTTCCGACTTCGCTGGATTGCTTGACAAGATCTCAGACGTCGCGAAGATGACTAACACTGGCCAACTGCTGCTCACACGAAACGATCTACCAGCCGACCGAGCGATCTCAGTAATCCTGTTCATGGCTCAGTTAGCCGCCAAGATGGGTAAGCGAGAGAACGATTCACTGAGCATCGAAGAGATCGCAACCGGAGTGAGTAGGGCTCCCAAGACGATTCGAAACGTAATCGTGGCCCTGCAGAAATCGAGCCAAATTGAGCGAACGGATCGAGGAAGATACCGAATAACCGCCAAGGGCTTGATGCAGCTGGAGGGTTCCCTGCTCAGCGGAGCGCAAGGAGGCTCTGTTCAGCAGTAGGGATCGGAGAGGTGTCTGAAGCGGGAATGCGATTATTCACGAGAGGGTGCGATGGCTGCGGGGCATCTTGGGGGATGTTCCCGCTACGGGGGCAAGAGTGAATGAACCACCGCACCCACCAATCCACCAGTACCCAACAGCAGCGGATAAGTAACTTTCTCTACCCAACAGAAACCCTAGACCTAGGCCACCTTCCACAACACTTCCTCGACTTCTGCCGCCGCTCAATCGAAAGCGTCAAAGGCGACATCGTATACGCAGACCCAATCCTCCGTGTTCCTCCAACCCCCGACTACGAAGCTGAGAACATTCTCAACTTGGAAACTCCAAACGGGCACTTGGTTAAACTCGAGCCTATCGAATCAGAAAGACCCGTCGTGGCCGTAGATACCTCCACAATAAAGCTAGGCGAACTTGAGGACGGCACGCTATGCGCACTGCGCGGCGCAATCGTCTGGTTGGAACAGAATCGCTATAGATACGCACGGTATGGGCCATTGGTCTTCTCACTAGGCCACGGCTCAAACCCGAAATTCGAGGAATTCGCTGATTTCGGACTAACCCCATTCACTGGAGAAACGAACGTCGACAACGTGCTCAAACGAGTACGCAACGTTCTCGAGCGATGGCTTCAATTCAACGTCAGTTCCACGATCCGAAATGGAATCATCCTCATCGACGGCTCTCTGACCGCGGGAACTCCCGACAACCCAGCGAAGGAACTCGAACGGATCCTTCATACCGCTCGTCAGGCAGGGAACACGGTCATAGCAATATCTAAGAAAACTAAGCTGCGAATCCAAAATCAATCCATAACCGATCTCCTTGAAAACAAACCCGACCCTTGCCTACTGGATGTCGATGAGGAAGTTTCAGATCAGTTCCCACCCTACCCAGTACGATTCCTAGGCCGCGTTTTCGTTGCGAAGCTAGCGAAACGCGGATTCCCATTCAGAACCGACGTTGACCGAGGACTAACTGTCCAGGATACTTTGAAGTCAATACGTGAACTTACGGGCACGGATATTGTGGATCAGGGATACCCGGAAACACTGCGAATGGCCCACATCCTCTCCACATTCACCGCAAGCGACGTCTTAGCGATGCAAATCTACACAGCCACTCATTTCGGCGTCCAACTAACGCCTAAACTCCTTCTGCGACGTTCACTGTTCGGACCTTTCGGCACAGCCTGGGAGGCGTACCATTGAAGATTCTTCGAAAAGAAGGCGACAGCATCCAGCTGCTCTGCCTGCCAGATGAGGAAGTGGAGAAGGGAGACTATCTCCTCGTCCGGGATAGGTTGAAAGACCGTGCACTAATCGTTCAGATCATTGATATCCAGTACGCAAACATACCCGGAATCCTAGAAGACCTACTCCGGGACGGAATCTCGGAATTCTCACTTACAGGCGACGAAGTTGACCCACTCCAAGTAAGCTCCCAAATCGCAGTTCTGAAGGACACGAGATTGCTGCTCGGAAAGATCCGCGGAGCACTTGAACACGGAGCACTGAGTCGAGACGTGGCTTGGCTGCCATCTAGAAATCACTCCCAGATAGAAGTGATGCCGCCAACCTTCTTCACCGAGACACTAGCTGCCAAGCACTCATTCGAACTGGGATCCACCCGCCGCTACCAGCACATAGCCTCGGATCTAACAACCCTCGACGGGAGGTTGAACATCGTAACAGGACGCAAAGGAACCGGAAAGTCACATCTCACAAAACTGCTAGTCACCAGCCTCGTCAAGGAGGGTGCGCCGGTCGTCGTGTTGGATGTGAACGGGGAGTACGTGAACTTGGGGCATAGTCCAGATGGCCGTCAGATGCACATGGCGCCCAAAATCATCTCACTGGTTCCGGGTCTGAACCTCAGATTCAGCCTGAGCCAGATCGGTTTGAGCACGCTTCTGGGTACGTTGATCTACGCGTTGTCTCTGCCCGAGAATTCGGCTCGGGTCTTTGCTAGGATTTGGCATGAGCTTGAGGCTCAGAACCAACTGACCATGAGCGCTCTTCGATCCGCTATCGCGAACGCCGACTGCCACGACAGCATCAAAGACGCTCTGCAAGCGCGTTTCAATACTCTCGACGATTCCGGAATATTCACCGACGAACTACGAACCGCACTCAACCTAGAGGAGGTATTCCGTAACCATCCTGATGGGTGCGCGTTAATCGTCAACATGAAGAATCAGTACGCGGCGTTACGCAGGATCACAGTTGAACTTCTCATAAGCAAACTCACGGACCTGCTGTCGACCCAAAAACTCCGTGCCCTGTTCTTGTTCGCCGAAGAGGCTCATCTGTACCTAGGTGAAACGTACTGGGATGATATCGTCACAAGAATGCGTCACTTAGGTCTATTCACAACTTTCGTAACCAACCAACCCGACACAATTCAAAGCAGCATCTACCGACAGGCGGACAATGTGTTCCTCTTCAACTTCAGCAACGACCACGACCTCGAAATAGTGTCCAAAGTGGCGAAGGTTGACGCGGATACGATCAGGATGATTGTTCGAGATCTCCCGCCGCACCGCTGCCTAGTAATAGGCGACATAGTCGCCAATTTTCCACTTGTAGTGAACGTGCGACCGTTGGAAGTGCAGACTCTCGGCGCTACAAGATACTTCTTCGAGAGGCAGGTTGCGGTGGCATAGAAATGATCGCTAGGCGAGAAGTCTCAGGCGCTAACCGCGAGATCTTGGTCGTGCAATAACGCGTGTTGGTGTCCATGTGTCGTAGCGTGGAAGAAACAGTACGGATGACCGCACTCAGTGCAAGTCCAGCTTCCGTTACTTATGCACATGAATGAGGCGCAACGAGACATTTCGTATTCTGCCTTCGCGCGTACGCCCAGCGGGATTCAATATAAGACTTCCCGGAATAGTTGCGGTGAGGCGCAACAAAATCCGCTATTGTACGAGCAATGAAATATCTGCGCTGAGCGATTCGAATATCTCTTTTGATAAATCATATGTATCATAGCGTGACGTACATCACGTGTGAGCTGCAACTGCGTTGTCGGAGATCACTCCTGAAACGATCTTCAAACTTCACGAGAAAATCAGATGGGCCGGATTGGCAACTGATCAGGGTGAAGTGGCATTCGTGAAGATGAGGCCGGGCGTACAGAGCCTATCACCCGAACCCGCTGATCACTCCTTCATTCAGCTTGGACCAATGTTGCTGTCAGGCGTTGGCGAGCGGTTAGTGCCGTGGGCGGGTTCTTTGGAAGTGGTTGTGTGTCGATACGAGAAGGTCGTATTGTTCGTCACGAAGCTCAAGAAATCCTATCTGGCAGTCACAATTGACAGGGCTAATCCTGAGCAAATCATAGCAGAAGTGCTGCAAGCTCTCCATACCCTGGCCCATTGAGACAGACCCAGATCGCTTTTCTGGAAAGGCTAAATACGTTGTCAACCTTGTCCTTATCGGAAAGCTGGAGGTGTTGAGGCTTACCAACTCACGGATCATTGACCAAGGCTGGCAAGGTTCGTTCCCAAACCCCAAAAGTCCCAGCTCGCGAGCGCCATTCACCGATCCCAAAGATCAGAGTCAGGCGCAATGCTGAGAAACGGTTCGACTTGGGACGAAAGCCAGGTCAAAACTATCTCAGAACATAACCCCAACGGATTTTCTTCATCCGCTCATCTCCTTCTGGCAGTTACGCTCCAGCATAGAGTGGGCTGCAAATACACTGATCGCGTACTCTCGTGAACTGATGATGCGAATTGGAGGTTTTTTCAAAGAAAAAGATATGGTAAGCAATGTTCGTAACTCGGATCTTGATCCGCTCTGTCTGTTACGCGAGGATACTCGTGAGCTTTCTGAATCGCGAGGTCCTCTTCCTATACGAACCGAGGGACATGATCTCCTCAAGTTCGTCCAGTCTGCTCATCTACCCTCTCTCGAACTGACAGACACCTCGCGAGGGTAAAAGGAATTATTGCGAAATCCGACGTGTCGAGAGATGTAATCCTAAACATAATAGAAAGAGTAGTTTGCAATTTGCAGTCACCCAAACTTTCTTGCGTTGAAATCGTTCAGAGACTACAGATTTGCTCGCACCAATAATGCATACACACGCATAAGCGGTTCGAGGAGGAGATCGTTGCGCCCTGTAGAGTGTTGCATTTGTTCGAGGACGCGGAACAGAAGATCAAACGGCTCAAAGTAAAAGACGTAATGACCAAAGAACCCTTTCTCGTAGAAGCAGACCGCACCATCAAAGAGACAGCCATAGCAATGGATCGGTCGGGTCGCGGCTGTCTGCTGGTGACGTCAAATGGAAAGGTCGTCGGTATCGTAACCGAAAGGGACCTTGTGAGACGGGCGCTTACGAAGGGTGGAGGGCTGTCGAAGCTTAAGGTGAAGAGCATAATGTCAAGCCCACTGATCATAATCAACCCAGAAGCGTGGGTTGAAGACGCGGCAAAAGTCATGTCAGACAACAAAGTCAGGAGGCTTCCGGTCGTAGGGGAAAGCGGGCTGGCCGGAGTAATCACAGTAACCGATATTGCAAGATCACTCGCCGAGCAGCTACAATTCTCGGACATGCTCCTGAACGCGATGGCCAGAGCGCATAACCTGCAAAACGCCATTTATGCGTAAAGGTGACTTTCAAGGCATATCACGAAAATTCAGGGCGATCGCGGATACTGCGTCAACCAGTATCCGTGTCCTCGACCAGGCACATGCCGCTTCTAAGTCGAATAACCGAGAACTTTTCTTATATTCAGCTCTTGGATGTGTTGCGGCTGCGTTTGGGATGCGTACGGGACTGGGTCCCACCCTTAAGCAGGTTGACCAATGTCAAGAGCCAGAGTCACCTTCACAAGGAACATCGGAGTGTCCGCTGTCTTTGGTGGCCTGTCATTTGCTCTGTCCGCTCTAACCACGCCATTCCTTCCCCGGATGCCAGGCTGGGGCATAGCTTTTGTCGACCCGGTTAGCATCATCTGGATGACGACCTACTTGATATTCGGCTTGACTGTGGGACTCACGACCAGTCTGATCGGTACAATAGGCCTGATGTTCTTCGATCCCTTCACACCAATAGGCCCTCTGATGAAACTCTTCGCAACGCTACCGCTAATAATTGCCCTCGATCTGGGAATGCGGACATTTGGATTCAAACCGTATTCAGGAAATTCGCTAAGGCCATTGAAGCGTTACGTGCCATTGAGCCTGATAGGAATAGTCGGCAGGATTGTCATCATGACAATGATGAACGTCGCACTCTTCCTAACGATCTTCAGCTTGAATTTTGCACACATCAATCTGCTCGGAGTCGAATTATCATCATGGGATGCGGTCATTCTCGTAGCAATTCTGATTAACGCAGAGCAGAGCATTTGGGACTGTGCCGTGCCATATCTGCTAAGTTTTTCCGCTGAGCTCTATGATGAATTCAGGTTTTGGTGACCGCGCCAGCAATGCAACTAGTGTCTACTAAATTCGAGTTTGGCGGGCCCGCGGGGATTCGAACCCCGGACCTCCGGCTCCGCAGGCTTACGCGAGTGAAGTCGTTTTCTCTCAGCGTCCTAATCCTGACTAGACTACGGGCCCCGTAACGCTTTAACACGCTGTTCGCCTCTATAACCACCTTGGCGGGCACCTTGGGGGTCTCTGATTTCATTGAAAGCGTTGGCAGACGTTCTGAGAAGACCGCTGATAGTTATCAACTTGGTCTGGATCTGTTCGCACTTTGCCATGATGTTGCTTCGCCCGATCTACTTGTTGTTCGCGTTAAAGCGCGCAAACTCAACCAATATCAGATCTTGGATAAATTCATCTCGTTCTTGGATCGCGAAGAATACGCTCCGAAGAGCATCTAGGGTTACATCTCAGCCGTAAAGTCATACTTTGGTTATGAAGAGGTTGACCTTGACGAACGCAAGTTCAAGAAGACCGTGAGGCTACCCACGAAAACAGAGATCAGCCTCGACCGCATACCGACGCGTCAAGAAGTCCGCGAACTGCTGATCAACATGAATACGCGAGGCCGGGCCCTGGTCGCTTTGCTTTGCACGTCCGCTGTCCGAATCGGTGAAGCATCAGCTTTGCGAATCGGCAACGTGAATCTCGACCGATTAACCCTCACAGTACCTGGGACCCGAAGCAAATCGCAAGAAAACAACCTAAGACCCTGATAACTGACGGCGCACCGAACTTTCACGAAGCATACGAGCAAGAGTTCTGGACAAGCCGAAAAGAGACGAGAACTGAGCATATCCGAGAAATTGCGTTTGATGGGCTTCGACACAACAACAAAATGGAAAGAATGAACGGAGAAATCCGAGATAGAGAACGTGTAATGCGAGGGCTAGAGCGAAAAGACAGCCCTATTCTCACAGGCTACCAAATCTTTCATAACTACGTACGCCCTCACATGGCGCTGAAAGGCAAAACACCGGCAGAGGCTACGGGCATTGAGATCGAGGGTGAAAATAAGTGGTTAACCATCATTCAAAACGCATCAAAAAGAGAGCGGCAACCCCCCATTCCTATATAGTCCAGCGCGCGAAAAGAGTCAGTGGGAAAAGGTCTATGGGTAAAGGGGAACTGCTATGGTTAACTGGTTATCTAGGAATAACGCCGAAGAAAATAACCTCTCCTTCCTCGTTCAATGAGCGACTTAAGGTTCAGAAAGCGGTCTTTCTGCTTAAGCGTCTTGGAGTAAACCCCTTTACGGAATACTCTTTCAGCCTTTACCTTCACGGCCCCTACTCATCTGAGTTAGCTAAGGATTATTACAACTTATCAGAATCCAGTTCGACTGCTGTTCAGCTTGGCTCAAATAACAAGAAAATCTTGAATTGGTTTACGGAAAAGGATGACGCATGGCTTGAAGTTGCATCAAGCATAATTTCGGTTAAAGAACGATACGCTGGCGTGGATAAGGAAACCATATACTCGGTTCTCACACTGTCGAAACCTTGGGTTACTCCAGAAATGTTTGAGACAGTCATGAGCGAACTCACCACAAAAGGTCTCTAGTGTGCCTTGCTACCATCTTGACACCTGTTATCTAATTTCTTATTTAGACAATGATCCGAAATCGGTCGAGGACAAGGACTTCAACAGAAAAGCAAGATCAACCATAAACCGACTTCTCGCCCAGAAAAGCGAAGTAGAAATCTCCGAAATAGCGGTCGGAGAGTTCTTGGGAGTCGCCATCAGAGATGGTTACGATGACTCGATGGTAATGGACTTCTATCACCATCTACAACAGAAGCATTTCAAAATACGCCATGTAGAAGACGCTGAGCTATTCTCACAACTAGCATTAGAGATTCGCAGAGCGGATGCGTGGATAGAATCCAACGATGTTCTCATCATCGCCCACAGCATGGCAACAGCCAACTGTAGTAACCTTCTGACATTTGATACAAATCTCATCCAGAGTCAAGGAGTAACAAGGATAAAGAACCAACACAAGCCGTCCTTCGTCATTGCGGACGACACACGATAGTTTCACTATCAACCGATTCTTTACAACAACACGATTCTGAGCTATCAACCGTAGACTTGACGTTACCCTATTTCGTCAGCCTTATTATCACCAGTTACGATCGGTAAATCCACCGCGAAACTCGATCTGAAAGCATGTTTTAGATAGGAAGAGATCTAGGTTCTAGCCCTGAAACTGGCCAACCGCGTTCCCTTTATATACTGTCACATTTTCCGTCACACATTTCAGATGTTGTGATGAACATTCATCGTTTAGCTACGACGACTGCAAACTAGTGGCCCACGTATTTTACAGAAACCGCGGAGTCAAACTCCCACCAAACTTACACTTCTGCAATAACTGCGGTGCCAAGCGACCCTGGCGAAACGACTCTGATCAGACGCACCAAATGCGCTTTCTAGAAGGTCTCCGCCAGTTCTATTTTGAGTTCGTAGATGTACTGAATCATTGGTTGTCCACCGATTTCATAGAAGGGCACACCAGCCTTTCGATACATCTTCTCGACAACCATCCTGCATAGTGCATCTCCCCTTAATCCGAATGAACCCAATAAGGAAGTGAATATGAGGTTAATCTGGTCAGGAACCTCATTCAGAGAGATGCGTGTGTATGCCTCTAAATGAGAGGCGAGTTCTGGAGTAATGCGCCGATCTATCACGGTAGAGATGGATTCGTTTAGGGATTCGAGAAGCATTTGATTGAAGTCGGTTCGACCCATCTCAGACGCATTCTTATTTTCACCAAAAGAGTGAACATAAGACAATAGGCCACCGCCGCTCTTAAGGCGGCGTTATCATTGTTCCATTTTGGAACGATAAACCGAAGAATTAGGTTGTTTACTGCTTGCGTTCTGGGATCTACGAGTACCGTATCCGCTATCGGAAGTATCCAATCTCGTTCAAGCTGCTAGATGGTCATGTAAATCTCAATATACTACTTCAGGGCAAATAGATCAGTGTTGAAAAGGGAAAGCTTACGCTCGTTACGCTAGACGCAAAGGGTAACTGAGGGTGCTGTGAAAATGTGGATGAAATGTCCAGATGGCATTTACCGACTTGACTGTGTTCTTGAGAATGGTATGCATAGAGAGCAAGCGTCGCTTACGCCCCGCGACGGGAAATATCGACTCTCCATTGAGGGATTTGGATCCTTCCGTGAACCTAAGACTCTGAAGGAAATCAACGTAATCCTAGCTCGACACGGATTATGGCCGTTTCAAGAAACAAGCGAACGATGTCCTGAGCATTTGGCGTGTTTACAGAAAATAAATCTTGAACACAGCTTGAGCAGCACTCACCACCCTACAGTTAACAGACCGATCGGTCACGCGCAGTCTTGACGGACACCGAGCCCCGAAACTTAACAGCATTAGGCGTCCCACAGGCTTAACAGAACCTAGCCATCAACCGAAAGGGAACAGTTTGAAGATTCGGGTCGTTCAACCGTACCGGTAACGTTTCCGTTACAACGCACCAAACGGTCATTCGAGGATTAAAGAAACCTGACGCTCCGATTTTGAGTGGCTACCCACTATGTTCGATCGGTAAACCCACCGCGGTATCTCGGGCCGTTCCTGTTTTCCAAAGCCCTACTAAAACCGTCAGACTTCATTCAAAACGGGAAGAGGAAGACTGCTGTTGTCACAACAACCGCGATCAAGACTGAGTAGGTAAGGAGTTGTAGAGCCTTCTGCCTGTCTTTTCGGCGATATTCTGCTTGCCCAACATCTTTGGTCTTACCCACATCAAGCCCGAAATTGAATACGCCTCGCATGCCGAAGGCCGCACAGAAGTGCATGAAACCTTGCAAGAGGCCTGTTGCGGCGAAGAAGGCTGGAACAAAGAGGCTTAGTCGCCAAACGGCTGGAACATGAAACAAGACAACAACTAACCCTAGAATGGCCGTGGCTCCAACCCCGATCCAGCCTGCACGCATCCTTCTAGCAATCTCAGCTGACCCAATATTGCAGACTCCCGGTTGATATCCGTCCATGATCGCGTCTGCCTTCGAAATCACATACTGCTTAGTACGTCGGAACTTTGAGCTTTATTTTGTCGTCGTCAACCCGCGGCTCGTAAGAGGCAAGGTCATAAGTCTTAATCTTCCCCGTGATTCGGCTTGAATGCTCTATAAGCTTGAGGAAGCTCTCAGGCAGTTGTTCTACATTTGGTAGCGGGCCCATTTTGGGTTCCGCAATCTTTCGTCCTGTTGTGACGTCAAACTGGGCGCCATGTAATGGACACGTGACAATGTTGCCCTTCAAGCCACCCATTGACATTGGTGCATTTGTGTGCCCGCATCGATCACTGACAGCATGAAAGTTGCCGTTAACGTTGGCGATCATAATTTCCTTCCCCTCAACCTCTACGTGCTTCATCTTGCCCGGTGCGATCTCGTTGACGTTCGCTACTTCGACCCAAGATTGCATTCTTTCATCACCCACTTGACTTGCCACGTTCCAACAGGTCGCGAAGCGCTCTCCGTCCAAACACTTCTGCATGCATTGCCAGAATACCGAGCAATTTCTCTTCCCATTCCTTCTGCGACTGCTTGATTCGCTTCAAGACCCTCGTTTGAGCCGTTCGACCTTTGGCGGTAAGCGCATAGTACACTCTGCCCGACCGTTCATCTCGAGTCGATTTGATTATTCCTCTGCGCTCCATGCGACGTAGGAAAGGGTAGATCGTACCAAAACTAACCTTGATGTGCCCTCCAGTCATCTTCCTAAACCGGGTCGCCAATTCATACCCGTACGCCGGCGCATCCTTCAAGGCGAAGAAGAACATTACCTCATACGGGCCTGTCTGGAATCCCTTCGCCATTCGCCATCCTCGCCGTCATATCGCATCGATATATCAGGCGATGTATCTTAATATTACCCACACTATCGATGAGATAGTATCGTATCGATATATGGAAGATGACGCAATTGGCAGGCATAGGCAACACAATCGGCATTGAATGAGGACACTGCCCATGACAATGCAAGAATCCGGAACAGTCTCTTCGTTGTCAGACCAAGCAATTGAGACGCATGGTCTAACGAAACGATTCAACAATTTCACTGCGGTAGACCATGTGGACCTTAGCGTGCGAAGAGGAGAGATCTATGGATTTCTTGGTCCAAACGGAGCTGGCAAGACCACGGCGATAAGAATGCTCTGCACCCTACTGACACCTACATCCGGAACCGCCAGCGTTGACGGATACGACATTGTCAAGCAAGGGAATGATGTTCGGAAGAGGATTGGCCTCGTTTCTGAGAAGATGATCATGTACCCTAGGCTAACGGCTCTTGAGAATTTGATGTTCTTCGGCAGACTATACAGGATTGAGCGAAATGCGCTGCGGAAGAAATCAGAGGAATTGTTGGAAATGGTCAAGCTGACTCCATTCAAAGACAAGCTTGTCGGTGGTTTCTCCAGCGGGATGAGACAGCGGGTAAACGTGATCCGTGCAATTCTACACGACCCATACATTCTTTTCCTCGACGAGCCAACAACTGGGCTGGATCCACAGAGCACACGCTTCGTCCGGGACCTAGTCAAAGAACTAAAACAGCGTGGTCACACCATTGTCCTGACAACGCACATAATGGAAGAGGCGGACGAACTCTCCGACCGTGTCTGCATCATCGACCACGGCAAGATCATGGCTGTGGACACTCCTCAAGCATTGAAGGACAAATACAACACCGGCAGCCTGCTCGAAGTCTTCCTAGGACTCACAGGCCGCGAATTGCGTGACTCTGCAAACGAACGCATCTCCATGCGCGCCCCTATGGGTCGAATGTGAAATGGCGGAAACAATCACTTGGGACTTGGCGCTGGACATCGCACGCCGCGACCTCCTAGACCTCTGGCGGTCCAAAATGCTGCTCTTCTTCTTCATCCTATTTCCCATCCTGTTGATGAGCATGTTCGGCTACATCTATCCGCCAATACCAAAATCGAACCCAAACACAGGCACCATCGGCACCGCATTCCCAAACCTCCCAGTAATGTTGGTGAAGATGGATGATGGTCAGACAGCGAACTTGATTGCAGCCCAATTCATCCAGATCTCCACGCAGCAAGGACTCTTCAGTGTATCCGAAACCGCGAGCTACCAAGCCGCCCGCAACCAACTTGTGGAAGGAAACATCAAGGGCATCGTAATCATACCGCAAGGCTTCAGCGACGCTCTGGCCGCCGGGCAGCCAGCCACCGTCCAGGTGACCGTCGACGAAACGAACCCAACTACCGCCTCCGTCGTTCAATCCGAAATCTCAGCCGTGTTTAACATCATCGGTTCAAGCATATCTGCGCAAAATATCAACAATTTGGATGGTGGCAGAGTCAGCCCTACATTCATCATGCAACCCATCTCCGTCACAAACATACCGCTAATCACTGGCGTTTCATCCTCATTCCAATTCCTAGCTCCAGGCTTCATGGCACTAACCGTAATCACCGGCTCCCTCCAAGGAGTCGCAACTGCGATATCCCGCGAAAAAGAACAAGGAACGATGGACGGGCTCCTTGTCGCACCTATTCCCCACCGATCAATAATACTTGGCAAGGTGGCTGCGCAAACCGTACGCGGATTAATCCAAGGATTTCTAATTCTCGGACTATCCATGGTGCTATTCGGCGTCCAAATCTACGGCAGCCCAATCATCATGCTCATCGTTATGGTGCTCGGAACAGCGAGCTTCGTTGGCGTTGGCATAATAATGACTGCTATCGCTCCCGACCAAGAAACCGCCCAAATGATGACAATCATTCTCCAGTTCCCAATGATGTTCATCAGCGGCATCCTATTCCCGATCGACCAACTCCCGGGATGGATGCAGTACATTGGAAAAGCTATGCCGCTCTACTACGCAGCAGATGCACTGCGCAAAGTGATAATTCTCAACGCCAGCCTAGCGGCCATCACCCCCGACTTGCTCATACTCATCGTCTACACGTTCCTAACAATGACCGTTGCCATACCATTGTTTGAAAAGGCTATGAGACGTTGAGGTCTAAGTGACCGTGGAGACGCGACATATAGCCGCATTTGATCCAGAGAGTCATAGTCCAATTCTAGTTGATTTTGTTCGAGACTTCGGTGCATTACTCTGCTTATACAAAGAGCTTGACGCAGCCGAACGGACTTCATTGAGTGAGCATCTCTTCAAGGGTGGAACTCAAGTAAAAGAAGGCAAGAGTTTCTGGACCAAAACTGACGTGAATGCTATCATACAATGGAAGAAGCTTCAACCGCTGCGGAGAAGAATCGAACAGGGCTCAGTTGAACTAGAGAAGTAATTATGCATCGCCTTGATAGAGCCCGATAATGAAGACCGCGTCGGTGCACTATGTAGAATACCAGGATTTGGACCTGTTCTTGCGTGTGCAGTGTTAACGTTGACCTTGCCCGTAACTTACGAAATCCTGGGCAACCCTTCATGGCATGCTCTAGAACTTCTCGGACTTGATCTGGCGCCCTTTCACCCCTAGTAGCCTAGGCTCAGTCAGGCCACTGACCCACTAAAGCCATACGAAAACCGTCACACTCATGCTGACTAGACTATGGGCCCACGTGCAGATTGCAGGTGGTGGTTAAGAATTCTTTTGGTCTAGCCGCGTCCCGGGGTGTCACGGTTTCGCGGTTGCCCTTTCTAGAGCGCGTGCCACGTTCTCGCTGCCCATCGCCTTTATGTATGGTCCGAGTCGCGGTCCTCGTGGGGCTCCCAGCAGTATCGTGTACAGTAGTCTGAAGAACTCCGGCGGTTCTAGGGTGTATTTCTTGGCGATGTTGAATATGGAATTCTGGAGCGTTCTCTCATCCGTTTCTGATCTGACGACTGAAATTAGGTCTTCAACGGCGAGTCTTTGAGGATTAGTGATCTCCAGCTCCGTTTCGGGGATTTCCTTGAAGTCCTTGGCCCAATTAGTTGCGTACTGCATTATCTGATCAAACTTAGGCGTGATGTCGTTTTTCAGGTAACCGTACTCGCGAAGTTTGGTGGCGACGTAGTCCTTCTGTTTCTCTGGTGGAGCGACTGTTATCAGGTACACGAGCAGATTGTACGGGATGTGCAGTCCGGGGGCAGATGGCGGTTTGAGTAGAAATGAGTATTCGTAGAGGCCTCGGAGTTTTGCGTGGTCCTTCTCGTCTTTGATCTCTCGGGCGTTGAAGTAGACGTCTTCCAGTCGGTTAAGTTCGTTCACGTATGTCGGGATGTCTTCTACGCCTAATGTCCGAGCACCTGCAATTCGCTTGTACATCAGCAAGTTCAGTGACGCCGGGGGAGCGTACTTGAACCAGGTTTGAGGTGTTATCACATCTAGTGCTGACTTTGACTTTGAAATCTTCTTACCCCCTCTGTCAAGGAACAGCTCGTAGCGTACGTGGGAGGGTGGCGGATAGCCTAAGATCTGTTCACAGATCCTGTCGTTGACGCGAACAGAATCGGAAATGTCTTTGCCGTAGGCTTCGAAGTTTACTCCCAGAGCAGCCCAACGCGCCGCGAAATCTCCTTTCCACGGCAACTTCCCCTGTCCCGCTTTGATGTCAACTTCGCCTTTGTAGCCACAGCCTTCTAGCCGTGAGCCTTTCACCTCGGATTCGCCTTCGCAGACGTACAGGACTTTATCGGTGGCAGATTGGAATTCGCGGCTGCGAGTAGTGTAAATCCGACCACATGAGCCACAGACCGGAAAGTATGGAAGAACCGTAGTGTACTTTTCTTGGCCAACCTCCTCCTTGACAATTTTGCCTACGCGGTCTGCGGCCGATAGAATCTTGCGTACCTGCTCGGTTAGCAGGCCTTTTCTGTAATCCTCTGTGGCGGAGTGAAAGACGTATTCGACTCCGCATGTGTCCATTGCCTCTCGCAGAAGAGAATTCATGTGTAGGCCATAGCTCTCGTGACAGTTGTACGGGTCAGGTACAGTGGAGACGGGTTGGCCCAAGTATTTTCTGAGGGAGTCTGGCATTCCTGCAGGAACTTTCCGTAAGCCATCCATGTCGTCTGAGAAGGCGATGAACTCGGCCTTTCGCCCCTGTGACTCAAGTGCGAGCTTGATGCCGTAGGCGCGGATGACATCGCCCAAGCTTCCAACGTGGGGAATTCCGGACGCGCCAAGGCCGCTCTCAGTTCTCAGTACTTCGACCTTTCGTCCTAGCTTATCTTCTCGTTGGAGGACACGGTGCGCTACCATGTCGAGCCAGGTACCTCGACCAATAATCTCTGTCTCCACGTCCTCCAACCCCACCTCAGCTCATGGCCATTAGTTAGTAAACGTTTGGAACGAGATATTCTTTATAGTGGTCGTTCAATACGGTAGGAAAACGCATAGCTTGAATTTGGAAGTTGCAGTAATGGCCTCGCTTTCCTCTGTTAGCAAGTTATCGACGATTGTCGGTATGACTGTGGTAGTGTTCCTCGTAGACTGGCTTTACGTGCTGTACATCACGTCCCATGGCTTCGATCTGAGAACAGAAAGCTTCAAGATCGCTGGCTCGAGCATCTCGGTACCGCTCCAGTGGCTGCCTGTTATCGGGATCGTTATTGTCGCCTTCGTCGCTTGGTATGATGTTTCAGCGCGAATCTTCCCTCGAAGAGGGTTCAATATTGATCCGATGGGTGGATTGCGCCTCTTGCGTGCCGTCGCTGTATCACTCGCTCTGTTCATTTGCGCGCTGTATCTTCCCTACTTGATCGGGTCGAATTGGTTTTGGGCGAGGCTCAGCGATCTAAGCAAGAGCTTCTCTTTAATCCAGAGTTTCAGTCTTGCACTTCTCAGCACGGATGAGTCGGCTATGTCACTGGATCCTCTGTGGCAATATTCTCTCTCACAAGTCTTGGCTGCCGCGGTCATGGTCTTCTCTGCATGGTTTTTCGCAAGGCTAACCAGACATCCTAGGCCGCAACGCTGACCGACTGTTAGCTTGAATCTGCCAATAATGCCTAAATGGCGTCACGATCGACTCTAGTCGGGCTCGTCTCCGCCGGTATATGGCAAATGGATGATCAGTGTCCTCTTTGCGAAAGACGTAAGTCAGAATCCTCTGAACTCTGCGAATTTCATGGAGCCGCCCTGAAAAACCTCGAAGACATGTATGTCAAATGGCAGCGAGGTTACGGCGAAGGCTTCTCAAAAGAAGCCTACCTCGCAAAACTTGATGAATTAAGCGAAACCGGCCAAGCAGTGAAAGACGTGATCGGATTTCTGCGAAAGCAAGGAGCGCGAAACTAAGTGCCGACGACGCTAATCATTACAGAGAAGCCCGATGCGGCGTTGCATGTAGCCGAGGCGCTAGGTACGAAAACCACGCCAAAGAAGATGAGTCATGGTGGCGTTCCGTTCTACGAAGTGCAAAATGACGAGGAGCGAATTCTTGTTTGCTCCGCTCTAGGTCACTTGTATGCTGTTGCAGCAAGAAGTGACGAGAAAAGGTCCCAATATCCAGTATGGGATTTCTCATGGCAGCCAAAGCATCTAGTCGAACGAGGACAAGTGAGACAGGGAAAGTGGATTCAATCCATCTCGGAGATATCAAAGGAAGCAGATCGATTCATCAACGCCTGCGATCTTGATGTCGAAGGTTCTTTGATTGGTTACACGATTCTGAAGTATGCTTGCAATGGCGCGGACAAGAAAGCTCAGAGAATGAAATTCTCAACGCTCACAACCAAAGAACTTCGTGAAGCTTATGCAAGAGTGCTGCCGCAACTAGACTTCTCCTTGGCGTTTGCAGGTATGTGCAGACATGAAGTCGACTGGTTATACGGAATTAATCTGTCACGTGCACTGACCCAGTCAGCGCTCAAGGCAAGCAGGCGATATTCAACTCTTAGCACGGGAAGGGTACAAGGGCCTACGTTGCGCTTTGTCGTGGAAAGGGAAAGAGCGATCGGAACTTTCGTTCCAAGCCCATTTTGGATGCTGCGAACCTCGGTGGATGTCGACGGGAAAATCATCGAAGCCGAGTATGAAAGAGAACGACTAGAAGCGAGAAGTGAGGCGCAGCAGATAATCGAGGACTGTAGGGGGAAGAAAGGCCTCATTGAGGAGTTGGAGTCGCGAACTTATCGTGTCCCTCCTCCGACGCCCTTTGATCTATCCGCGTTACAGGCGGAGGCGTACAGGCACTTCGGGCTCACGCCACGTGTGGCGCTCGGACTCGCGGAACGCCTCTATCTGGATCAACTGATCTCCTATCCCCGTACTTCAAGTCAGAAGCTTCCACCTTCGATCGGCTACGAGGAAGTTTTCCGAGGGTTAAGCCAGATAACTCAGTACCAACCGTTTGCCGCAACTCTGCTGTCAGGCACTCTTGCTCCGCACGAAGGGAGTAAGGAAGACCCGGCGCATCCAGCAGTATATCCCACCGGAGCAATCCCCAAGAGGGCCCTTGACGCTCGAGAGCAGAAAATCTTTGATCTAGTGGTCCGACGTTTCTTGGCGACCTTCGGCCAAGCAGCAACAAAGCAGAGCGACAGGGCCACAATCAAGGTGGGCAAACACGCGTTCTTTCTCCGCGGGTCTCGGATTCTAGAGAAAGGATGGATCCCGCTCTACGGACCCTACGCGAAATTTGAGGAGGTAATGCTTCCGCCTCTGAAGAAGGGACAGCAAGTAACGATCGTTAAGATCGCCCTTCAGGAGAAGTATACTCAGCCGCCCCCGAGATACAACCCTAGTAGCCTGCTCAAAGAGATGGAAGATGCGGAGATAGGGACCAAAGCCACACGTGCGGACACAATCGAGATACTCTACAAGCGTAGTTATGTTAAGGAACAACGAATGGTCGCAACATCGCTCGCATTCAGAATCATCGAAATCCTCAACAAATACTGCCCGAAAGTCATCGACGTGACCTTTACTCGAGAACTCGAGACAGAAATGGAACAGATTGAGCTGGGAAAACAGACCCGCGAGCACGTAGTTCATGAAACGGTTGATTATCTCAAGCCCATAATCGAGGATCTGAAGGCGAAGGAAGAGGAAATCGGGAAAGAACTCACCCCTGTAATCAGTGGCATGTTTCTCGCATCGATCACTCTCTTCGTTCCATGTCCAAAATGCGGTTCAGATCTGAAGGTTGTCAAGAACCCGAGAACCAAGAAACGTTTCATCGGATGTGCGGGCAAATGGAAGACCAACTGCGCCTTCAGTCTACCGCTGCCACAGTTCGGAGCGCTTACGCTCCTTGATAGGCGCTGTCCGGAGTGTGGGTTCCAGTTGGTTCAGGTTCGATCGAAAGGTCGCCGACCTTTGGTCTCCTGCCCAAGGTGCTACGTCAACAAGCACAGCTCGGCCAAAGCTGAGGAAGTGACGGTGCCACCGCCAATCAGGAAATGATTGGTCAAATGCACGCTTGCTTGTAGACCTTCAGAGTATTCTGAGCGACCTTCTCCCAGGAGAAATCTCGACAGGTCCTTACGCCATTCTGAATCAGTCTACGCCTAAGTCGCGAGTCAGAGACAACTTGATCCAATGATTCAGCCAAAGCATGAGGATCAGCTGGTCGAACAAGTAAACCGTTCAAACCGTCCTGCACCACATCGGGTATTCCGCCCACATTTGTCGCTACGACAGGTGTTTCGGAGGCCATTGCTTCCAAGATGGCCATGCCAAAGCTTTCCGCTAATGAAGGTAGAACAAGGCATTCTGCACGACCCATAATCACTCGAACGTCGTCCTCCAGCAATCTACCAGTGAACTCAACTTTATCCGCAATTCCCAAATTCCTAGAAAGCTTGACCAAAGACGGATCGACTCCGCCTTCAAGACGTTCACCTACGAGGACTAGGCGAAACTTTTCGTTTGCCTTGACGAATTCTGCGAAGGCTTGTAAAAGATAGGGGAGACCTTTATGTGCAGTCTGGCGGCCCACGTAGAGTATTTGCTTCTCTCGTTCCGCAGACGGCCTGAACAGATTCACCTCAACCCCGTTAGGAATCACTACGATTTTGCCTTCGGGAATGCCGTAGCGTGTGACTAGTTCTTTCTTGACGCTATTGGATACCGCGATGACCGCGTCTGACAGCATTGCCACTTGCTGCTCTTTCTTGATAATTCTGTGATTGACAGATGGAATCTGCAGGTCGAAAACTGACATCGGACTTTGGTGTTCAAGCGTGTCTAGGTACTCCGCCCATACGACGTGGAAGGTTGAGACAAGTCTCGATTTGGGAATTGGCGTAAAGGCATGTGGTACATGAACGTGTATAAGGTGCGATGTATCGTAGTTTGAGAGTCGTAATCCTCCGAGGTATTGAGCGAGAAGAAAGGGGAAACTCTTCGTGCGAATTCTAGCGAGGTTCTTCACGGGGAATTGCTCGCGTGGTTCCACGTAAGTCGTGGTCACTAACCGCAGGTCAATGTAATTACACAACTGTCTGCAGAGACTCTGCACGTGTCTCCCAACGCCACCCCAGCAAGGGGGGTATTCGGAGGAGAACATTGTGATCTTCAGGCCGGCTGGGTGAGTGGCAGTCACATATTTCACCAGTCTTCTGGTCTGGAAAGGCTTATACACAATGGATAGTACCCTACGCACCGTTTCGCAGCCGGGAAGTCGAATTTCATGAGTTGGTTCCCCGCGAACCTGACCAATCTGCAACAGCTCGTACTGCTCATGGTTGCGATGGTGACGGGGTTAATCTCGATCTATGCCATTAATGTCTGGGTTCTAACCCTACTGTCGGTAAGAGGAAGAAACAGACTCGCCGATCCACCAAAATTGGAATTCTGGCCACCGGTATCTGTCCACCTACCCCTCTACAATGAGAAAGGGGTCGCTAGACGGCTTCTCGATGCGTGCGTAAAATTGGACTATCCCAGAGATAAACTTGAGATTATTGTGATCGACGATTCCAATGACGGGACGACTGAGATTGTACAGGAATTCAAATCCAACTATCCGGACCTCGTAACGGTCATACATAGAGATGGCCGAGTAGGCTTCAAGGCAGGAGCCCTTCAAGTGGCACTACAGAAGAGTGCCGGCGAATTCATTGCGCTTTTCGACGCAGACTACGTGCCACCACACGACTTTCTGAAGAAAATGATTCCACACCTCTACGTTGATGAGAAGGTTGCGTTTGCCCAATCAAGATGGAGCTACCTAGATGGGCAATTCTCTTGGATAGCTAAGGCAATCTCCCTATCCATCGACATCTACGCCTCCGTAGACCAGAGAGCGCGGTATGTGGGAAATCTGCTTGCCCATTTCAGCGGAACATGCAGCGTATTCAGAAAGCAGGCCATAGAGGACGCCGGTGGTTGGAGCGCCGATACACTGGCTGAGGATCTTGATCTCTCGATCAGGATGCATCTAAAGGGTTGGCGTTACATCTACGTTCCAACCGTCGTATGCCCGGGAGAGATACCAGCCGGTTTCGACAACCTAAAGCATCAGCAATTTCGGTGGGCAAAGGGTTTCTCGGAATGCCTGAAGAAACATGGAGGCGCTATCCTACGTAGCAGCCGACTAAACTTCTTCCAGAAGATGGAAGCCCTACTGCATTTGTCAACGTATTTCTTCTGTCCCCTAACAATAATCGGCTTAGTCGTAGGGCTGTTGTACTACTCGATCTTTCCACCCTCTTTCTGGCTGATGGGTTTTTGGCGATATCAAGTAGCGTTAATCACGTTTCTACTCTCGCTAGTAATCTACAGTGCTCCTCTGATCGCGTCTGGTGTGGCACTATCGGAATTCTCGCAGCTAGGGATGTCAAAGCTCCGGCGACTGTTCCATTTAGGCTACTTGGGTGCGCTGGTTTATGGTATGCTTCTCAGCAACACCAAGGCCGTAATCGAGGGCCTCGTCTCACACAGCTCCTACTTCTATAGGACACCGAAGCTAGGAGCCATTGCGGCACGGGATAGTTAGGCAGTAAGCCGCGAACGCTTTTCGTATTCGAGTTGCTCGACCCAGTCTTGGGACTGGACTATGAAAGAAAGAAGCCTATGCTTTTGGCTTCTCGGATTTCTCGGTTGGGCGGACTGGTCCGCGCAGGACGTCCAGCACTCGATCGCTTTTGAGCGTGTTGCGTTTGTCGATGAGTAGTATTAGTGAGAAGACCAAGAAGACCAAGTAGACGACGAAGGATGCGTTGAGAAGTGCGATGGTTGGAGTGGGGTCCCAGCCCACGAAGTTGACGGACGTGTTTAGCGCGAGTAGGAATTCGACGAAGAACAGCGGAAACGTTAGAAGTCCTAAGATGAATCCCCAGCGCGAGAGCATATACAGCGTCACAGCCACAAGAATCGACAAGACGCCGAGCACTGTCAGGTGATAGGCGGCTCGGTCATAGATTCCCCAGACGCTGAGCATGTAGATTCCGCCGAGAACATAGAAGACAAGCGGGAGCCAGATTCCCGCAGTTCTTTCCGTGAAGGCTTCAGTCATCCTAATGTCACACACCCTGAGATTTCAGAGGCCTTATTACGCCTAAGCATGTGCCATAAAGCTTTACCACTTCAGTTTCGAGGAGAACGGATTGGAGAATTTCAGGCTTCACACCTCAATGATTAGCGATTTCTCTGGCTACTCGAAGTCTCTTGACGAAGCGCGGTACGTGGTGCTAGGTGTACCGTTCGATCATACGAGCACGTATCGATCCGGATCTCGCTTCGCCCCGCGCGCCATCCGCGAAGCCTCGTTGAACGTTGAAACCTACAGCATGCGGACGGGTGTGGATATTGAGAAGGTTCCGATTCATGATGCGGGCGATCTACACATCGTGGACAGCCTTGAGGAGACTCTCCGGCGTCTCAGCGCTGTTACCAAGGACATCCTGTCCGCTCAGAAGGTTCCGGTTTGCATCGGAGGCGAGCACAGCATAACGCTCGGCGTGATCCGAAGCCTACCAAAATCCGTTGGAGTCGTTAGCTTCGACGCTCACGGCGACCTCCGCGATGAGTACGGAGGCGGCAAATTTTCACACGCCACAGTGCTAAGACGGATAAGCGAAATCGTGGGAACCAACGGAGTTTTTGTTTGCGGTTTGCGTGCGATCTGCATGGAAGAGGCCGACCTCATTCAGAGACACGGGATTCAACATCTGACGCCGTGGGAGATTCGAGAAATGGGACTCCAAATGGCGGCTGAGCGCGTGAAAGCCTTCACCAAGAACTTCATGCACATTTACTTGACGATTGACTCGGACGCGTTGGATCCAGCATTTGCGCCTGGAGTCGCAAACCCGGAGTTCAATGGATTAACACCAGACGAATTACTGACTTTGGCTTCGGCGATTGTGGATGATCGTCTGATAGGGTTCGATCTCGTGGAAGTATGCCCGAACTATGATACTGGGGCTACTGCGGCAGCGGCTGCGAGAATCATTTTCGAAGTAATCGCTCACGCAGAAAAGGCGCGGAAACGTTAATCGGCTTTCTTCAGTTTGGCGATAAAGTATCCGTTGCAGTCGTGCAGGTTTGGGTAGAAGCGTTGGCACTTGTCGAATCCTCGGATGCCCGGTGAGCCTAAGATCGGAGTTTGACGGACGATTTTGAATTCAGGGTTACGTGAGAGGAAGGTTTCGATGACTTCCTCGTTTTCCTCGGGTAGAATGCTGCACGTGCAGTAGACCAATGACCCACCTGAGCGCGCGTGTTTGGAAGCTTCGTGAAGGATAGCGTACTGTCGGTTAACTAGCTCGCTCACGCGGGCAGGCGTAATTCGCCACTTAATGCTCGGATTCTTCGCTAGTACCCCGGTATTGGAGCATGGCGGGTCCACGAGTACCAGATCGGCTTCGATTGAGATTGGTATGCTTCGTGCGTCGGCGCAGATCGGCGTAGCGATTGAACAGCTTGTGCGCTCCATCTCCCTACGCCAATGTGTAAGGCGTTTTTGGGAGGTGTCGATGGAGTAGATTTCCCCCTTGTTCCGCATTATAGAAGCCAAATGGCTCGTCTTGTTTCCAGGCGCAGCACACAGGTCGAGTACTTTCTCGCCGGGGTTAGGTGAAGCGACTAGGCTCGTTGTTATGCTGGCCAGGTCCTGGATGACGACTTCCCCTTCACTCCACGCCTTCGATCGCACCAATCCCTCTGCCGGGCCGTCAAGGCGCCACACACCAGCAAGCTGCGGAATAGGCGAATATCGAATATGGGCTGGTAGCGCGTAGGGCTTAGCAATATCAACTCTTGGCGGATTCGTTCGAATGTAAGTGGCCAGCGGCCTGAGATTTCGCTGGAGTAGCTGAAGTGCAAATCCCCTGCCAAAAACCGCAACGAGTCTTTCAACAAGCCAACTTGGATGGCATGTGTCAAAAGCGAGTTGTTCGATTTCCGTGAGTTCCTGTCCATTCGTCCGAAGAGTTCCTGAAGCGATCAGGGCGATTGATTTCTCGTACGGGTGAAGTTCCTTCCAGCTCAGTACCTGCCTAGCCCACTTCACGTTCCGTTCCAATTCGCTCTCACGTGCACGGGTTATGTAGGTGAGGTATGCGAGGATTCTCAGGAAGCTTGTAACGCCGTGGGGTGTGCGTTGGAGTTGCTTCGGGTTGAGGGTTCGGGTAAGAATATGGTCAAGTCGGTTCTGGAATCTAGTGGTCTCCATTATTAGCCGATGAGCTTGCTGGAGATCGCCCGGCGCCGCCCCAATCTGTTCAGCTGCCTTGAAAAGCGCCGTCCTCTCCCCCATACCCGAATAGGCCATCCAGCTTAGGGCTTCAATTGCGATTGCCAGCGAACTCTTCGTCAACGCAGGTCACAGTACCGTGGGTTGTATTGCAACTGCGCAATTATTTAGTACGAAGCCTATTCATGCTACTCGGTTTTCCGGAGGCGCAGCTAACGGCTAAGACATTGGAGAGTTTCCTGACGGAGAAGGTGGAGGAGGCTGCGCCGAAGCGTGTTGTGGAACGTGCAAGCTTGGTTTTCACGCCTCAAACTCCATCGGTCATCCCTCCCTCATATTTGGTTTCGATTGGGTATGATGGAGGCCTCCGGAAGTGTTTCTTACGGTTCTATGATCCGAGTTCTCATCGAATTCACTTTTGGTTCGACGACTCTGAGCACAAGCCATACTGCTACAGCAAACAGTCCATCCAAGAATTGCAGAAGATCGAGTCGGTAGTGAGGAATCCTGGGTTCGATCATTTCACTGAGGAATCAAAGTTCGATGCCCTGCGAGGTCAACAGGTCAACGTTACAAGAATAGTTGCGAAGGATCCGCTTACAATTGGCGGAAAACCAACTGGTTCCATTCGCGACGCAATCACCGCTTGGGAGGCGGACATAAAGTACGTCGAGAATTTCATTTACGACCGCGGCCTCGAACCGGGAATGATGTACGAGTTCAAGGGCAAGGAACTCCGCCAAGTCAAGTATCAGTTGCCCGATCAGGTCGTGAAGGAGATCGACAAGTTACTGGGCGAAGAAGCCCAAGACTATAGGGCGCTGGCAGGTGAATGGATGCGTTTGCTAGAGTGCCCGGTCCCGCAGTATCGTAGAGTCGCAGTCGACATCGAAGTCTACCAGCAAGTGGAAACGCGAATACCGGACCCTGAATTGGCTGAACTGCCAGTAATCTGCGCCAGCCTAGCCGGATCGGATGGAGTCAACAGAGTCCTACTATTGAAGAGGGAGGGCGTCGAGGAGGGTCAGGCGTCGCTCCCGCCGGGCACAAAACTAGAATTCTACGACGACGAACCCCAACTCCTAGCCGCGCTACTCCAAGCGTTTCTGGAATACCCGATCGTGGTTACGTTCAACGGCGACGACTTCGACATGAAATACCTCTACCACAGAGCGCAGCGACTGGGATTTAGAAACGAAGAGATTCCGATCGAGTTGGGACGTGATGTCGCATTCCTGAAGTACGGCGTCCACATTGACCTCTACAAATTCTTCTTCAATCGATCCATCCAAATCTACGCTTTCCAACAGAAATATCGAGAGAACACACTAGACGCCGTAGGAGAAGCACTCGTAGAATCCGCCAAGATAGAAATCGATTCGGTCTCGAAAGCATCATACAGAGAACTCGCCGCCTACTGCTACCGCGATTCCGAGATCACTCTGAAGCTTACTTCATTCAAGGACGACGTGGTCATGAAACTAATGACCGCCTTGTCCCGAATCAGCTTCATGACCTTAGACGACGTGTCAAGGCAAGGAGTCTCCGGTTGGATCAGGAGTATCATGTTCTGCCACCATCGAAAACGCGGCTACCTGATACCCCGCAAGGACGAGATACTCGAAGTCAAAGGTCAGACGGCCACGGAGGCTGTGATTAAGGGAAAGAAGTACAAGGGCGCAATCGTCGTCGAACCCAAACCGGGAATTCACTTCAACGTAGCCGTCCTCGACTTCGCCTCACTATACCCATCAATAATCAAAATATGGAATTTGGGCTACGAGACGGTACGTTGCACCCACGACTCCTGCAAGAGCAACCTGATTCCTGGAACCCCCCACTGGGTATGCAAACAAAAGCGTGGCCTTGAGAGTCTGCTGATAGGCTCGTTGCGAGATCTTCGCGTCAAATGGTACAAATTCAGATCAAAGGACCGGACTCTGCCCCCCGCAATGCAGAGCTGGTATAAAGTTGTCTCGGACGCTTTGAAAGTTGTCCTGAACGCAAGCTACGGCGTTTTCGGTGCAGATAATTTCGCATTATACTGCCCGCCCGTAGCTGAAGCCACAGCCGCGATCGGCAGACACGTCATCACGCAGGCGTTGCAGAAAGCGCGGGAACTGAACTTGGAAGTTTTCTATGGAGATACGGATTCGATTTTCCTTGGCAGCCGGGACCCGGACGCCCTAAACAAGTTGATGGGGTGGTCAACCGAACAGCTCAAGATGGAGCTTGAGATCGACAAGAACTACCGATACTTGGCGTTAAGCTCGAGGAAGAAGAATTACTTCGGTGTGTTTCCCGACGGCAGTGTCGACATTAAGGGATTAACGGGCAAGAAACGTCACATCCCGGGCTTCCTGCATGGCGCATTCTATCAGATGGTTTCGATTCTCAGTGAAGTCAAATCGCCTGATGATATCGAGTCGGCCAAGGTCAAAATCACAGGCATTGTGAAAGATTGCTATGTGAAGTTGAAGAACAAGCAATACACTCTCGACGAGCTTGCCTTCTCGATGATGATGAGTCGAACACCAGACTCGTACAAGAAGACGACTCCACAACATGTGAAGGCGGCCAGGCAGTTGCAGCAGGCTGGGATGGAAATGAAATCCGGTGATATCGTGTCATTTGTGAAAGTCGTCGGTGAACCCGGCGTCAAGCCCGTTCAACTCGCGAAATTAGATGAGGTCGACGTCGGCAAGTACATCGAATACATCCGAGGAACCTTTGAACAGGTTCTCGACGCGTTGGGCGTTGAATTCGAAGACCTCGCAGGCATAAAGAAACTTGAATCATTCTTCACAGGGTAATCAGCTATGGTTCAGATAATCGGCCTTAGAAAAATCCCGCTCGTCAAACGTGACGACAATATCGGCGACCTTATCGTCAAAGCAGCCAAGGAAGAGGGCCTTCAGATCTTAGACCACGATATCATAGTGGTCGCGCAAAAGATAGTGTCCAAGGCCGAAGGAGACGTAATCCACTTGAAGGACGTGAACCCATCACCCCTAGCTGAAAGAGTTGCTGTATCCAGCGGGAAGGATCCCCGACATGTTGAAACGATTCTACGCGAATCGGCCAGCATCCTAAGGATGGCGGCGGGGCATCTCATCGTGGAAACCCGACATGGGTTCGTGTGTGCAAATGCAGGCGTAGATCGGTCGAACGCCGAAGACCAAGATTCAGTCGTCCTGCTACCCAAGGATCCGGATCTTTCCGCGCGAGGGATTAAGCAAACGATTCAGAAGCTAGCAGGCGCGAACGTAGGTGTCATAATATCAGACACTTTTGGCAGAGCATGGCGAATTGGGCAAGTCAATGTTGCGATCGGTGTCGCTGGCTTTCAGCCCATATTGGATTATCGTGGTTCGAAGGACATGTTCGGTTACCTGCTCAACGTAACCCAGATGGCCATCGCTGACGAGTTGGCGTCAGCCGCGGAACTGGTCATGAAGAAATATGATCGTGTACCCGTGGCAGTAATCAGAGGAGTCGAGTACCCTCAAGGAGATGGATCAGCAAAGGATTTGATTCGCCCGAAGCAGGACGACCTGTTTCGATAGTTCGCGAGAACTCCCAGAATCTCCGTGCGTCAATGGACATTTTGATGTTGATGAACATCACGCGAGCGCATCGAAGCCCTCTGTAAGCCACTGGTTTGATTTTGTAAGACATCAGACTGACTTTGTAAGACACTTGTTTGACTTTGTCTTACAACTCCCAGACCAACGCTGAGGTACCGTCGCCCATACGAATACGTCAGGAAGCGGCAGGACTGGGTGTCGTTTTCCATAACGCTGCTTTTTACATGGGCGGACTCTTGGGGCTCCTTGCGTGGGGCGCCTTCGCTGAGGCTCTAGCTGTGGGTTGGGGTAATGGTCTGAAACTCACAGCCGGGGGTTTTTTTCGCCAGTAGCCTTCTCGCTTCTTGTTGTCAGTTTTGGGTATGCACTTGCATGGCCGTTGGCTGGCCTCCACACTCTCTGCATCGTATCGACGATATTGATTGGACGAAAGATACGGTATCACTAATGTCGACTCCTAGGATCCGGCGCAATCAAGGTTAAGTAGTCCTCAATCGTGTTTCTTGCAGAACCGGTGTTCTTCATGGAGTCCATCAAACCACCAGTACCAGTGCCAGTAACTGATATGCTCAGTTTCTCTCGATTAGCGTTGGCTCTCACGGAAGGATCGCAGATACTGTGGTACTTCAAGCATCAGGGAAAACACGTGCTAGGTCTTTTCACCGCGTACATGTACTGGGATGGAGACATTCCGATTCTCGCATATACTACTTCCAACTCGCCCCCGAAACCATTCCTCGCCTACAGAAGTGACGGACCGAAAGGAGAGGAGTGGATGTTCTCGAACGAAGTGGGAGACACACGCTACAGATACGCATCATTCGTGGAACTGAAGAACATCCCGCCCGCTTTCAGAGAGAGCCTGGAAGGCAAATTCCCCGAGCTGTCTCAGCCGATGCTCGCCGAAGTCGAGGATTTGAAATCCATAGCCAGAATACTGCTTCCATTATCGCTACGAGAAGGAACACTATTCCCTCTGTGGCACTTTATTCGCGGTAAGAAGCACATCATAGGTACCTGCATACCGTTCGAACATTACTATGAGGCCGACGCGTTACCCGTGTTCTTCTACGTCTCACAGGACAAGGCACCGGAACAGGGATTCATCAAGTACATCGCGATAAAGCCGAACGGCGAGAAGGTCGAATATTCGAATAGCACGAATGACGCGAAGTTCTTCTACGCAAAGATCATAGATGTCAAAGACATGCCCATCTTTCCAAAATAGCCGATTGCTCAGCTAGTTGTGATCGTGACGGTTAACCAGAATTCTATCTACTGAGATCAAGCATAATTGGCATTTTCCAGAAGGCTGAGCAGTCCATCGGGATACGTTTCGCGTTGGATTCGTGGCCAGGATCCATTATGCTTGCTGTTGTGCCAACTGTAATGCGAAGTATGCTGCAAGTCCAATATAGAGCGCCAGCTCCAAAGAATCAGGAAGTAGATAACTGAACGATCTCGCGTTCTCTGCCAACCAGTCCATTATCCCATCAATCATGGACTTGACGCTTGACACGTCCAATCACTTTCTGCAAGGGCATCAGCGTCGTCGGCGTCTTTAAGCAATGAGGATGATTCGTCCAGACGAATTATAAGCAACCCAACTACACGGTGTAGTTCATGGCACCTAATTAAGTCAGAGAATGGGGAAAACGAGATCAATCGAGGGCTTCTGAGTTGATGAGCACACGGGTTGCGTTGACGATTATTCTCTTACTAGCTGTGACTGTGATCGTCTTAGATGGCACGGCGACTAGCGCTACGCCAGTCCATCTACTGGATAATTCCACTTTGACAGTGTCTTCAACTCTGACGAATTCTTCTGAATCTTCCACGGCATCTTCGACGCCTATGAACACAACGACTTCTGTTGGATCTACAGCAACATCAACTACAGAAACCACAAACTCTACAGAAACGACTAGCACTGACCTACTTACAACAACCACAACATCTACAACATCGACATCTTCAATTTCATCTGGGACTTCGACGGATGATACGACCTCTTCTCTTTCTACGGATTCTGCGACATCTGCAACTTCCACGACAATCTCTGTGACAACAACTTCTGCGACAGCTACAATCACCAGTACGACGGTTTCGACGACGACTGTGTCAAGTTCGTCTTGGTGGTGTGGATCCTACTACGGGTATACGTGCTATTATCAATCGCCGCCGTCTACTCCATGCTATCCGAGCGATCCGAACTATCCGTACGGCTGCTATCCAAGCTACGCCTACCAGACAACCACAACCGAAACCGATACGAGCTTTTCCACCACGACAGAGACAAGCATCTCCAGTGCCACAACAACCTCAATTCCTGACCCAATAACTGCAACAGCCACATTCACGACTACAACAATTAGTACGGACATGACAATGGAGACACTGTATGGCTCACTGATGGCCGTGTTCCTAGCGTTGTTCCTGGCGACTCTATTCCTACTGGCTAAGTCCCGGTCTATGCCAGGTATTCCGCGGGCATCTCAAAGAGCATACGGTCGCACCAGTTACAGGTGCAGTGCGTGTGGAACCGGCGTGGTCTCAAGCGCGAAATTCTGTGGCAAATGCGGTGCATCGCTAACACGCTGACTTTCTCAGCTTTCAGTGCGAAGGAGCAAGCTGTTGTGATTCGAGGATCTTATTAGGGGTGAACGCTGATGGGCATAGAGGTGCCCGCGTGTCTTTCATAGACCAGATCCAGAAAGCCTCTCAAAGAAATCGTAGTAAGATTGTTCTCGCATTAGATGTAGAGAACCCGGATCGCACGAAACTTGCTGAGCAGAGCAAGAAGATTCTCGAAGATGTACGAGACTATGTGTGCGCTCTAAAACTCAACCGCCAGCTTGTCCTTGCCCTTGGCTTACAGAGTGGTGTCGACTCCATCATAAAACTCGCCCATGACTTCTCCTTGCCGGCAATTATGGACGCGAAACTGAACGATGTCGGCCACACGAACAAATTCATGATGCGAGCGTACCTTGACGCGGGCTTCGACGCCGTGATCGCAAGTCCAGCCGCGGGATGGGAGGGAGGTCTAGAACCCGTCTTCAATGTGGCTACATCGCGTGGGAAAGGGGTAATTCTCCTCGTTTACATGAGCAATCCAGGCGCCGAAGCATTCTACTCACTAATGGCGTCTCGAGAGAATGGCCAATCGAGGCGAATCTTCGAGATGTTCACGGAAATGGCGATTGAGCGAAAAGCGGATGGTGCAATCGTTGGTGCCACCAAGCCCGCGATAATCTCCAGAGTCCGCGAACTGGCCGGCCCTAAGCTAGCCATATTCAGCCCAGGTGTAGGTGCACAGGGGGGAGACGCAAGGGAGTCTCTGAAGGCAGGTTCGGACTACTTGATAGTGGGTCGATCAATCTACGGCGCGAGTGATCCTACAAAAGCTGCTCGAGAATTACGCGAACTGACCTCCTAGAATCCTGACTTAAGCCCATTCGTAATCGCATTCCTTGCTAGGGTTCTCTCTGCGCTACTCTCTGGAGGCCCCTCGGTTTGGTTGGCATATGGAAGGGGCGGGGGCATGCGCATTCTCGCGCTAGGTTCGGCCATAAGTCAGCCCATGGGTTGACATTAGGTATATCCGCGTATAGACCAAGACTTTTATTCAGCCCACAATTGTAGCGGCCTAGCAGTGGATTTTCATGGGCGGCGCAAAAAAGAAGAGTCTAGCGCAAATGGGGAAGCAGCAGGATCAACAGGACAAGAAACCTGAGCCTGCCAAGAAAGCTAAGGGCAAGACTGTGGCCGAAAAGAAGACCGCCGGAATTCGGCTCCCCAATCTTGAGGACGCGAAGTTCATGGGTGAGTTGTCAAAGATCGGAGCTTTGACTCCCTACTCGATTGCCACTCAATTCAACGTGCGGCTCAGTGTTGCCAGAGACATCCTCGAAGAGCTAGAACGACGACGACTCGTAACATCCGTAAGCGGCAATGCTCGGATCAAGATCTACAAGCTAGCTGCAGCTTAGATTCTCTCAACACGTATCTTCGTTCCGCTCTTTAGTGTACGAAACATTTCCAGATTCGAAACTATCTTTCCTACCACGTTTACTGGACTGTAGGGATCGGTTGGGCCGTAGAAGATGCAGAGAGCGGAACCCATCGGCCAGTACGCGATAGTGCCAATCTCCACCTTGGCTTTTGGTTTCTCGGACCCCATCTTAACGGGTGTTTCGAAGTAGATTTCTTCCTTCCACTTGGCTACGCGACCTTCGAACGGCAAGGCCTTGCCCAGATTCTCTACTGTCATGGGGCTTTGGAAGCGGATTAGTTCTCCTTCTGCTTCGCCAACGCCTTCGGCGATCACTCGGATCCTGTAACGCGTAACATCGGCTTCAGGTGCTTTCGCTTCAGCTGGGGATGTCTGCGGGATCTCGGTAGTCAATGGCTCATGTGCCTCTTGTTTCGTCTTCGCTCGTGTTATGTTCTTGTTGTTAAAAAGATCAATGCAGGAGACACCGTTTCGCACCTGAAATCGTAGAATTTGGTAATTTTCTGACAAAAAGGATAACTAGCACTCAACGTAGGCAGAGCCGAGGTTTACGATTTGCCCGTTGCCGTGCGAACAGTAATAATGGGGGCTGCTGGACGAGATTTTCATAACTTCAATGTTTTCTTCCGCAACAACCCTTCATACAAGGTTGTAGCCTTTACCGCAACCCAGATTCCGGGAATTGAAGGCCGCACCTATCCGAAAGTTCTGTCCGGAAAACGATACCCGAAGGGCATCCCGATTCTACCGGAATCAGATCTGCCAGAGATCATCAAGGAGAAAGACATCGATGTCGTTGTTTTGGCGTACAGTGATTTGTCGTATGAGAATGTTATGCACAAGGCATCAGTGGTCCTCGCCTCAGGCGCGGATTTCAGTCTCATGGGACCCAAGTCCACGATGTTGAAGTCGAAGCGACCAATGATCTCGGTTTGCGCTGTGAGAACCGGGGCGGGAAAGAGCACAGTCTCAAGGTCCGTATCTAGAGCCCTCAAGAAAATTGTGGGCAGAGTGGTTGCTATCAGGCACCCTATGCCTTATGGTAATCTAGCGGAGCAAATCTGCGAACGGTTTGCGACTTATGAGGACATGAAAAAGTTCGAGTGTACCATTGAGGAGCGTGAGGAATACGAGCCTCACATAGATGCAGGTAACGTCGTGTACGCGGGAGTCGACTATGAGAAGATCTTGCGACAAGCTGAGAAGGAAGCTGACGTAATCATATGGGACGGCGGAAACAACGACCTACCGTTCTACACGCCCGACCTGCAAATTGTAGTTGTAGACCCTCTCCGACCCGGTGACGAACTGACCTACTATCCCGGAGAAGCGAACCTAAGAATGGCCGATGTCGTCGTGATCAACAAAATTGACTCCGCCACGCCAGAAGAACTGGACATAGTCCGCAAGAACATTAAGCGCGTTAGGCCGGAGGCGAAAATTGTGGAAGCTGCATCGGAAATTCATGTTGAAGATGAAGCGCATATTCGCGGAAAACGAGTCGTAGCGATCGAAGATGGTCCAACAGTAACGCACGGCGGAATGAAAGAGGGCGTCGGTGCAATTGCCGCGAGGAAATTTGGAGCAGCGGAACTGATCAATCCGCGGCCGTATGCCGTTGGATCAATTAAGACAACATACGAGAAGTATCCGCATCTGGGAAGCGTTCTGCCTGCGATGGGTTACGGTCAAGCACAGATTACGGACTTGGAGAGAACTATGGCCGCTATTGATTGTGACTCGTTCGTCCTCGGTACACCAATAGATCTCCGCAGAATAATGACGGTGCCAAAGCCTGCCGTACGCGTCAGATACGAGATACGTGAAACTACGAGCCCAACGATTGAGGAGATACTTCGCGGGATGCCGATGCTTACGAAGCGCAAGTCACGTTAGTACTCGCTTCAGTGTGTCGAAGATATACTCCAACTCAGGGCCGCTTAGTTTCGGATGAACTGGAATCGAGAACACTTGACGGCATGCCTTCTCCGTCTCCGGCAGGGGGCGGCGTGTCGTCGAGAGGTCGCGGTAGAGCGGAAGTAGATGCAATGGCGACTCGTAGTAGACAGATGCCTCGATGTTCTTTGACCTGAGTTTCTCTATAACCTTGTTGCGTTTCCCAGCATTCGCGCCTCGCAGTCGGAGAGTGTAAAGGTACCAAGCGTGCTTCCTGCCGTCAGGTTCCTTCGGTCGGATGACTTTTCCCAGCACGCCGATTTTCTCATTAAAGATTTGCGCGTTCTTTCTTCTCTGCTCGAGGAATGAAGGGAGCTTCCTCAGTTGTGCCAACCCGATAGCGGCAAGAAGTTCACTCATTCGATAATTATGCCCGATGGTCACGGGCCAGTACGGGCGCTGTTCGCCGTGCGTTCTGACCATTCGGAGTCTTTCCGAATAGTCATCGTCGCTTGTGGTGACCATTCCGCCTTCCCCGGTGGTAATGTTCTTGCCCGCGTAGAAGCTGAAGCATGTCATGTCACCTATTGATCCAATCTTCGATCCCTTGTATTCTGCGCCATGCGCTTGAGCAGCATCCTCGATCAACGTCACGCTGCGTTCTTTCGCAAGTTTCTTTAACGGGTCAAGATCGGCCGGTAGTCCGTAGAGATGGACAGGCATGATTGCTTTTGTGTTTCTTGTCATCACGCTTTCGACGGTATCAGCTGTGACTGTGTAAGTATCTGGATCTATGTCGGCAAAGACTGGTTGCGCGCCGGCCAAGAGAACTACTTCGGCGGTTGCATGAAAAGTGAATGATGGAAGAACAACCTCATCGCCCTGTTTGACGCCAGCTACGAGTAGAGCTGAATGAAGTGCGGCAGTGCCGCTTGTCATTGCAACAGCATGCTTAGCTCCGACGTAGTGAGCGAACTCTTTCTCGAACTCAAGCACGCGTGGGCCCATGCCGCTCTTCTCGGTGAGTATTCCACTCTTCAGAACCTCTGTGGCTGCGTCAACCTCCTCCTTACCAATCATCGGGTGGTTGATTCTGATCAAGTCGCGCAAAATAACCGTCTCGTCTACAGTTGAGTTGTCTAGCAACTAAAGGGTTTCTCGAATTGGAGAATCCCCATTGGTGATGCCTTTTCTTCCATTTCTCAACGTTTTGTTTCATGAGTAAATTGATTGATTCATGAAATTCGAAATAGCCATGTTAGAAAGGGCAGATTGGAATCACTGCCAATCGCTTTCGAGAGGTCTTCCTCCTTTCAGGACCTCAAATTCGCTGTTCGGGGGCAGCCGTACGTCTGAGGAGCGGCAGGGGGGCCGTCGAGCAAAGCTTATATGAAGTTGGTTTTTGATGTCATTCTGCTTCGGAGTAGCGGAGGCTTTGAGTTATGTCGGCTAATATGATGAATCAGCCTGCCCCAATCCTCAAGGAAGGTACCTCTCGATCACAGGGGCGCGAAGCCCAACATGCCAATATCATGGCTGCGCTAGCCATCGCCGAATCGATCAGATCATCCCTAGGTCCGAAGGGGATGGATAAGATGCTTGTTGACGGGTTCGGTGACGTAACCATCAGCAACGATGGAGCCACAATTCTTGATGAGATGGACGTGCAGCATCCTGCAGCGAAAATGATGGTTGAAGTGGCGAAGACCCAGGACGATGAAGTCGGAGACGGAACAACGACAGCCGTCGTTTTGGCGGGTGAGTTGCTGAGCAAAGCTCAGACACTATTCGACAAGGACGTGCATCCAAACGTTATTGTCGACGGGTACCAAATAGCCAGCGGAAAGGCGCTTGAATTCCTTCAGAAAATCGCGATCAAAGTTACTCCCAACGATAAGGCTATGCTCAAGAAGATCGCGAAGGTTTCAATCGCAAGTAAACTTCTGACCGAATACAGGGATTACGTGGCTGACTTGGCGGTTAGGGCAGTTCTGCAGGTCGCAGAGAAATCTGGCACGAAATTTGTTGCTGATATTGATGACATAAAAGTTGAGAAGAAGCCCGGTGGCGCTCTTACCGACACAGTTCTCATTCAAGGCGTTGTCCTTGATAAGGAAGTGGTTCATTCTGGAATGCCACGGCGCGTCGAAAGGGCGAAGATCGTACTTCTAAACTGCCCACTGGAAGTTGAGAAGACTGAATTCGACGCCAAACTCAACATAGAGAACCCCGACCAGATGAAAGGTTTCCTTGATCAAGAAGAGAAGATAATGCGAGACATGGTTGATAAGATTGCATCTGTCGGTGCGACTGTTGCAGTATGCGAAAAGGGAATCGATGATGTCGCCCAGCACTTCATGGCAAAGAAGGGCATTCTAGCAGTCCGACGAGTGAAGCAATCTGACATGGAGAAACTGGCCAGAGCGACCGGTGGCAAGATTGTAACACAGATTGAGGAACTGAAAGCAAGCGACCTCGGCTTCGCCAACCTCGTCGAAGAACGGAAGGTTGCTGATGATAAGATGACGTTCGTCGAGGGATGTAAGAGTCCGAAAGCCGTCAGCATTCTAGTGAGGGGCGGCACTGAGCGTGTCGTGGATGAAGCTGAACGCGCCATACATGACGCGCTATGCGTAGTTCGAGATGTCGTAGTTGAACCAAGAGTGATCGTAGGCGGCGGAGCCGCCGAAGCCGAAGTCGCCAAACTTCTAAGGACGTATGCTCAGAAACTATCTGGAAAGGAACAGCTCGCAGTACAATCCTACGCCGAAGCACTGGAGGCAGTTCCGATGACTCTTGCTGAAAACGCAGGACTCGATCCAATCAACACACTCATGGAGCTAAGATCCAAACATCAAAGCAGACAGACATGGGCTGGCGTTGACCCGTTCAAAGGGAAGGTAACTGACCTATCAAAACTGGATGTTTATGAGCCCCTTGCGGTAAAGATGCAAGCTTTCAAATCGGCCAGCGAGGCCGCATGCATGATACTAAAGATAGACGATGTCATAGCTGCTTCAAAGGCGAAAGAGGGAGCCGGGGGACCCAGGGGGCCAGACAGTGCCAAAGAAGAAGGCGAAGGCGAGTCCTAGAAAGACGAAGACGACCGTCGCACTTATCGGTCCGAAGAAGCTGACACGCTTCGAGCGTGCTCGGGTCGTAGGTGCAAGAGCTCTTCAAATCTCGATGGGGGCACCTATACTACTTGATGTCCCAAGCGCCATAAAATCTCCGATAGAGCTCGCTGAACTGGAGCTGCGGGAAGGTGTGCTGCCGATAAGCATACGGCGATCACTACCAGACGGAACTAGCCTCAACATCCCGTTGAAGACGTTGCTCGAGGGCGAGCGAGAAGAGCTGGAAGCGTAGTCCGAGGCTGAACACTTCGAGAGCTTCATCCGAAGACCGCAAAACCTGGATCTACGCGTTCACGATTCTATTCATTATCTCATTGTTGATACTGGTAACGCGGCTTCTTGGTTCTCCATTCTTGGCAACGGACTTCGAGATCGTAGTCGTCTATTTTCCCACTGCACTCGCGGGATCGGCTGCGCTATACGTGACGATGAAATCCCGCAAAGCCTAATGTTGCCAGCTACCGAACGGAACCTAGATAATACAACCCCGGCGCCAGCTGAGGCCTAGGTATCGTTAGTGGGACTCCGAGTTGCCACATTACGGAATTTCGCGCGAAACATGCCGGACAGAATGGTTGCCGGAAATAGGGCCTCATGCAGGTTGAGCAGAGTGGAACGCCGCATGATCTACAGATGAACTGACTTGGGATGCGCGGATGAAAACGACAACTCAACGCTGGCGTGGGGAACCAGTAAGGCGAGGATCCTGTATGGATCTCAGGAGCTGAGCTTTGTTCGGGTACAGGGAGCAAGAAGAAGGATCGGCCGCATTTAATGCAGTAGTTCGCCTCATCACGATTTTCCGAACCACAAGCACCGCATTTCCTTATCAAAATGGGTACCCAGTTCTCTTTCCCATTGCCGGAAAGATAATCCTTCCTACCCTTGACTAACTGGATGAAATTCTTATGGGCTGTGCAGTGGATACTTGGAGTTCACTTGTGATTACGCCATGTCGATCGTGCGATGTCTTGGATGCGGGAAACCTATGGATTTCGTCTCTGGAAGCAAGACTAGATCAAAGTGCCTAAACTGCGGGTTGTATGACGATTGCTGCTAGGCGAACGAGATGCGCTACGAGGAAGTCTCAGAATACGTTCAAAGGCTAGTCGGCGAAGGCGACGAACTGCTAGCGTGGGTTGACAAGAGATCTGACGAACTCAACGAATTCGGAGTGTTCCAGATAGACCCGAGCCGCGGTCGACTACTGGAATTACTGGCAAGGCTACGCTCACCGAAACGAGTATTGGAGGTTGGTTCGGGAGCAGGCTACAGTGCCCTGTGGTTCTTGAGAGGAATGCCACCAGACGGAATATTGGACGCTATCGAGCAGCACCCCAAAGTCGTTCAGGCGCTACAACTCACCATGAAGAAGGCAAAGCTAGAGAGGCGGATTAAGATCCACCAAGGTCGAGCAATAGACGTGTTACCAGGAATGCGGGGACCGTACGACATCGTGTTCATTGACGCTGACAAAGATGGATACCCGACTTACTTGGATCATGCTCTTCGACTGACCCGATCTGGAAGCATAATCTTGGCCGACAACATGTTCTGGAGCGGAGCCACGATCCGAGGAGAAACGCGAGGAGGCGCACGAGGAATTGCGGAGTACACGAAACGAATATTCACTGATCCACGACTGTCCAGTCTCATTGCCCCGTTGGGCGATGGATTGGCACTCAGCTACAGGACCAAATGATACCCAAAGCTAGGTTGCGACAAACCCTTAAGTTCCCGTGTGAAACCGACTGACGTTCAGATAGATGCCAAGAGTCACGAAGACAGGAGCCCTGAGAGTCTCCTTAATTGCAATTGTATCGGTCATAGTAATCGAGGGACTCGCGGGGCTATACGTCGGCAGTCTCGCTCTCATGAGCGATGCCGCTCATGCTGTCTTCGATGCGTTTTCCACTCTGATTCTTCTCGTATCCGCTAGCATCGCTCTCAAACCTGCTGACGAAGACCACACCTATGGTCATGGGAAGTTCGAAGCGATAGGTTCCCTGATGGGCGGAGTGATCCTGTTCGTGCTTGCAATTGTCATAATTGGGGAGGCAATTACTCGCCTTAGTTCCCCCGCGCACCTAATTCATCCAGGTTTCCTTGGCTATGCAGCAGCTGGTTACACTATTGTGATCGACTTCCTTAGGATGGGAATCCTTGCAGCCGCTCTTACCGAGACGAGTCTATCTGTGAAAGCTGGGCTCTATGACGCGATCTCTGATTTTGCGTCGACAATCTTGGCTTTTGTTGGTTTGGCTTCGGCAAGCCTAGGTTACTCGGTCGGCGACACAATTGCCTCTGTGTTTGTCGCTTCGTTGCTTGGCTACTTGAGTATCCGGTTGATGCATTCAACATCAATGGCTCTGAGTGATGCTGTGTCAGGAAAACTTGTCCAGTCTATTCTTGCAGAGATCCACAAGACCGACGAGGTTCTGAAGTGCAAGGAGCTCCGAGTTCGACATGTGGGTGACGTGACTTTCGTGGATGCAGTCATCGGAATCTCTCCACACGTGGGTTTGGTGGATGCAGACACGATTGCTGCAAGAATCGAAGGAAATCTCCAGAAACTCCTCGGGAAGTCATCGATCTTGATTCACATCGAGCCTTTGGAATGGGCGGTCCCCATAGAGATGCAAGTTCGTTCCGCCACCATCAAAGTCGATGGCGCGCGAGGTGTACACAACCTCTCGGTCACCACCATGGACGATGGCCATTATGTTACGTTGCATGTTCAGGTGGATCCTTCTCTTCCGCTGGATAGGGCGCATGATATTGCTGAGGCGGTTGAGAAGGGCATCGAAAGCGCGATTCCGCAAGTCCGACGCGTGACTGTTCACATCGAGCCCTCGAGGCCCGAACGTAGTCATGGAGTGATGGTGGATGATAAATCGGTTTCAGATGCGGTGAGGTCGATCGTTGAATCCTATCCCGGGGTTGCGGAGATAGGCTCTGTAATGCTCTATTCCGCAGGCCAAGAGCTGCGTATTGATATCAATTGCCTGTTTGAGGGAGAGGAGAATATCGTGAAGATCCATGACCTGATCTCCGCGATTGAAGAGAAGATTGAGCAACAGTTCAGCAAAGCGATTGTTACGATTCACGCCGAACCTGCGAAACGGATGGAAAAGACACCCGGGCGATCTGACTAAGCGACCGAATCCTGCGTCAGCTCTTTTGCCATCACGCATGCGTCGGAGCTATCATAGTAATACCGCGGGATCGTTCGGGACGTGATGAATCCCAGCTTCTTGTACAGAGCAATCGCGGAATCATTGCTGATCCTAACTTCAAGATAGCATTCGTCAGCGCGAAGACTTGAAAGCGCGGATAGGGCGTCTTGGACCAGAGCAGAGGCAATTCCCATTCTTCTGAAATCGGGCATGACTGCAACCGAGATTATGTGACCCTTCTTGGCGAATCTCAGCTTCTTCAAGTCCGAGAAGCCATGCTCGATCCGGCACATTATGTAACCCACAACATTGCCCTGAGATTCGGCGACAATGAATGATTGTGGAAGGCTGTTGAAGGTGTCTATGAAGAAGTAGGCGGCATAGTTCTCGGGAAGACAAACCCGATTAATGTTGATTACCGACTCGACATCCGAGGGCGTGAAGCCCCGAAGGCTATAGTTCTTCTGGATCAGCAATGTATGGATCAGCTTTTCCCCATGTAATCGTCGACTATTTGATATTATCGAATGAGGCATTGGAGAATATGTTTAAATGGCAACTTTCCGGCTATGCGCGAAAACCTAGAAGGATACTTGAGTGGCATCAGAATCAACACCGCCCGTCATCACAACTACTTACGTTGCCTACCCCATCGATTTAGGCTCAATCACAAGCCTCATCGAGTACCGATTCACACTGTTGGATAAGTACGTGGATGTAAATGGTCTTGCGACTTTTGTTGTCGTGCAGGAACCTATAAAAGAGAAATTCCAGGAACTATTACGCGACTTGGCGAACCATGGTTTGATGGCAAAGATCAGGAAGGTCGCCGATAAGCTCGTCATTTCCGTTTTTCCGAAACCGAAGCTTGGTCGGCCGCGTAGAATAATCAACCTTGTCCTGTTCATGGCGACGCTAGTGACAGTTTCAATCGCCAGCTATCTTTACACACAAGGGTTCTTCACAGATCCGAGACTTGCGGAGGCCTTGTTCCGCAATTCGAATTTCGGGGTTCAGGTCTTGGTCCTAGCGATCTCGATAATTGGCATCGTAGGGATTCACGAGAGTGGACACGTCATTGCCGCCCGTCATCACAAAATGGACGCGACGCTACCATACTTTGTCCCTGCACCTCCTCCAATTGGCACCTTTGGCGCCGTCATCTCGCTTCGATCGCCTCCAGCTAACCGAGACCAATTGTTCGATTTAGGATTCAGTGGGCCTGTTGCAGGGTTTTTGGCGCTTATTGTCGTCGCACTTGCTGCTTTAGTTTCTGCTCCGGCGATTACACTTGAGCAGGCAAACCTTCTCTTCGCCGCTAAGCTTCTCACGACTATGAACTGGCCTTATGAGCCGCTGCTGTTGGAGGGATTGAGCCAAGTCGGAGTAGGGAACGCGCCGCCGGGTTATCTCCCAGTACTAACGGGCCTAGCGTTTGCTGTTCAGATCGGTGCGTTAATCACGTTCCTGAACCTCCTTCCGGTTTGGCAGCTTGATGGTGGACACATTACCCGCGCAACTTTAGGAACGAAAGGTCACAAGGTTGCGACGCTTGTCGCATTCGGGGCTCTGCTTCTTGCGAATTACTGGGGATTCGCGATACTGCTCCTGATCTTCATGTTCTTGAGCAGGCGCCCACTTGAAGGACTGGAACCATTAGATGATATTTCACCGCTCTCCAACTCGCGGAAAGTTCTCTTTGCCTCAGCTCTGGTAATGCTACTCCTCACATTCGTAATGTTCTGAGTCCCCAGAAGATTTCAGGATCCACCTTGACTTTCGATTTCGAGATCAGACTTCTCGATCTCACCAGAAATCGGGAAGGGGTGACACTCGCGGAACTTGCAGAGCAACTGCACATCAGCCCTGACGCTTTGAGGGGTAGAATTGCAGTTTTGAATGAGAAAGGGTTGGTAACGGTATCTGACGATGCCATCGAACTCGATGTTCTCAAGCGCATGTCTCTGGCTGACTATTTGATTCGAAATGGCGGTGACCCCGAGAAGGTATCGCGTTCCTTCAGATGGCAGGAGTTCGAGGATTTCGCCGTCCATACGCTGGATGGGAACGGATATCGAACTCTTAAACACTTAGTCTTCAAGAGTAGAGCGGGAAGACGAGAGATCGACCTTCTTGCATGGAATGACAACTTCATTCTAATAGTGGATTGCAAGCACTGGGCCCGGCACTTGTCTCCATCTCGAGTGCGAAACGCAGCTTCAGCTCAGCTTGAAAGAGCAAAGTTGCTTGCGGAACGTCCTGACGTACTAGCGAAGCATGGATTGCGAATTACCGCAAGGCGAGATATCTTGCCCGTGATAGTCACCTTAGCGGAATCGCAGCAGAGAATCATGGATGGTGTCCCCATTGTGCCGATATTGAAGCTTCCGAGTTTTCTTAACGGCATTTCACCTGTTGACGAAACGCTTCGAATGGTGCCGGTTCAGGTAAAGTTTCACCAGTCGACGTTGGTTTAGGCTGCGAGGCCTGTTGAAGGAAATGTGCATGGACGCGACCGAAGCCCATATTTGACACCGAATGCACACCCCCGAAGGCCTTGACCGAAATCGAGAATCAATTGCAGCGCCTCAGCAAAGCCGTGTTGGAAGGAAATGCGCTGGAAGCGCGCCAAAGCACGTACGCTGCGCTGGCAAGAGGTAGTACGGCGAATGAAATCCTAGACGTCATGCTCGATTCGGTCGATGTCCTTGTGGGTTTGCATGAAGTCGGCGAGTACGATCAGGCAAGAATCAGCGCCGCCGAGAATGCGGTGAACTCTTGTCTCGAAGTTGTTGAGGATCGACTCGTGAAGGCTGAAGGCAGATTCAAGTTGAGAGCCACTGTTGGATCAATCGGAGTCAAAGCTGGAAGCCTATCTGCCTTAGCCCTTTCCGCGGCACTTCGATCCGTCGGTTTTCATACTCTAAGTCTTGGTAAGACGCAGACGCCGCTAGAACTTCTCAGGAATTCGGAGGAACTGAAAGTTGATGTTGTTTTCCCGTTACTTTCTGGGGACGGAGTCGAGAGACAGTTGCAGACTTTCGCCGAAGAGATCGAGCGCGGCGGTTTCAAGTCAAAGTTCCAGGTAATTGCCGTCGCGCCTGGCTCGCAGGCTACATTGAAAGAATGCATCACTGTTGCAAGGAACTCCAGTGAAGCGCTCACCCGGGCAACAGAGTGGGCGCTCAAGCGAAACTTGGCGCGTTCCAAGTAATGATGTGCTATTCGAATTTGGGTCATTCATGGAGAGACGGAGGCAGTTAGAAATGAACGAAATGCAATGCACAGCATTTCTCAGCATTGTCTTAGTTGTGGTATTGGTGTTCGCAGGGGCGCGACCGATCGCAGCGCAGGAACCAAACGTTGGGCTGTTAAGAGTTGTTAGTGTCGAGTATCCACGCCAAGTGGCGCCTTCCAAATCATTCTCCGTGGTCATCGATGTCGAATACGCCATTCACGAGAACGCGACCGTGAAGGCGGCCCTCTTTGAAGGATCATTGGAAGATTTAGGCTCAAGATTCTGGGAGAGTGCTCCTGTAGTCCTTGCAGGTGGAGGCGACCAGCTTTGGACTGTAAATCTGACCGCGCCATCCACAGAACAGAAATGGCCGCTCACGGTCATAGCCTACTATCTTGACGCAGGCAAATGGACTTACCACACTGACTCATATTCTGGACCCGGCTACGCTGAAATCACATTGAAGATAGCGACACTTGCCGAGTTGATAGTGGATCTGAAGATTCCGAACCTTCCAGTGACCGTGGATAATTCAACGCAGTCAACATCAGCAGAGGGGCAGGTGAAACTGCAACTACCAGTGGGACAGACCTACTACGTCACGATTCCGCCTGCAGTGGAATTCGACAATTCAACGCGATTGGAATTTGCGGCCTGGCAAGACGGATACAACAGTTCACAGCGAGCTGTGAAACTGGATGGCGATTCGAATCTTGCAGGTACCTACAAGAGGCAATACTTGCTCCAGGTGAACTCGAATGTTCCGGGTTATGCTAACTCGACTTGGTACGACGCTGGCTCCAACGTCTCATTGACAGCAAAGCCAACGGCTCCGTTAAGTTGGCCTATGCGCTTGCTGGGATTAGCCTACGTTTTCAAGGGTTGGACAGGCGCGGTCAATTCAAATTCCGCTCAACTTAATGTCACTATGAACGGACCGAAAGTTGTGACGGCCAACTTTGCAGTGGACTATACCCTTCTGGTGATACCGGCGATCATAGTGGCTGGGGTGTTAGGCGCGATAGCTCTGCTATTCGCCAGAAGACGATTAGCAACGCGACCCAGCGCGGTCAAGGAGAAAGTCGTCACTGAGGAATCGTCATCAAAGGTCTGCGGGAATTGTGGCAAGCCGGTTGAGGAGGATTGGACGCATTGCATCCATTGCGGAAAATCGCTAAACCCGTCGGAACCCGTCCAAGGCGGACAAAGCTAAGTCGCCTATTTCTGGTATGAAGTGGTCGGCGACGATTATGAGGAATGCCACTGAGAAAATGCCCAGAATCAAACCTGTAGGGTAGTGGGCTAGAGACCACGGCAAGACCCCGTTGTAGAGCATCCAGATCTCGAAAGCTATCCTCCCAATATTCGCGAAGTAGACGCTAACTGCGACAGTCGCGAACGCAAAGGCTCTCTTCTCTAAAGCTACCTTGGGGATCGCGACAATCATCCCTAAGAATACCGCGATCACCTGAACACCAGTGCACATTCTCTGGATTTCGAACTGATTCAGGAAGACGCTGCCGTTCTCATACCAAATTGTTGACTTGATTCCTATCAGTTCCAATAGGATCGCAGAATGTTCGGCAGTGAGTTTCTCGTAGAAGAAGTAGTTTGGAACATAGTAGAGTACAATGGCAATTGCCGCAGTTATGCCTGAGAAGCGTAGAGCACTGTAGATCTGTTCTCGCTGCTTGCCGTCCAGCTTCATGATTTCTGGTCACCATGCATTGGCTACTTCTGTCTTTGATTTGCTCAGCCAAGCCAGTATTTTAGGGTTGGATTAGTGTAATTCGCAAGAATAGAATAAGATTTGGTGCCCTCAGCGCGCTGAATGGTTAAGAAGAGCGCATAATCAGGCGGACAGTGCCCATCAATGGGACTGCTTTCGCCTGCGTGTAGCCCTCTTTGCCAGCAGAACTGAGGCTAGTGCGACGAATAGTACGATTGCGAGGGCACTTGGCTGGAATTCTGGAACTGGCACGCCGGATTGCTCAAGGTAGAAGTTGATCGCGCTTGATGAGCCGTCAGATACGGTTACGCTCATGCTATAAGCCTTGTAGCCGGGTGGGGCAACGGTTACGTTGTATGTGCCCGCTGGCACGAACATTTCGTAACTGCCGCCCGCTCCGCTGTAGGCCACGAAGCTATATTGACCGTCTGCGGCCGTTACAGACGCCCATTCGATTGGAGTAAACTCATCATACATGTTGAAACCATACACATTGCCGTGTATCATTCCGCCCCCTCCTACGAATGTCGGCTGTGGGTGACTTTGCGCAGAAACAACCATTACTCCTACCAATAAGACGCCGAATAGAACAGTAAGGGCCGTTACGTAGGGCAGAGACCTCATTCTAGCTCAGCAACTATTCGAGGGAAGACCGCCAATAAACGTTTTGTCCCGCTTCTTCCGCATGAGCAGATTCCTATCCATCCTGATAATCCCCTGATTGCGTGATTCACATACTTACATGGGCACATTTGAGGGTAAATTATACTCCCTGGGGGTTAACTGAACGCGAATGGTACAATCACATTGCCTTGTTGCTCGAATGGATTTAACGGTAGGAGTGGGTAACGCACATCTCCTTTCGTTTTCAGTCGGTTAGTAGACTACGCTCCTGGGATAATGATGATCAAGCCAAGAACAGCATTACTGCTGGTCATCGCCCTGCTTGCAGTTTCAATGCTCATGTTGAACCCAGAGGCCAGTGCCCAAGTCAGCCTTGGTTCTCCCACATCCTCCGCAATGTCCGCGGTAACTAAGGTTCCAGATTTCTATGCCGGCGGATCAAGTGGCAGTTACAGTCTTCGCGTTTCCGCGCAGGGAGGTTACTTGGCCAACGGTCCTTACACCACACCTCTGATGCCATGGGGTTACGTGACGGCAAAGTGGACAATTGGAACAGTTTACATAATCTTCCTGGCGAATGTCACCGAAACAGACTTCACCATAGCATTTCTCTATCTGACCAATTCCACGAATCCGTTCCTCCTACGAATCTACAGGTACAGTGATGACTCACTCAATATACTGAATTTTGATGGAACGCAGCACGTCTATGAAAGAACGATTACAACGAGCTCCGTTCCGATGCCGCCTCTGAAAATCAAGGCCCAACCGAAGATATTGAGCAATGTTCTATGTGCAATTGGTCCGGACATCTACTTGGATCGCAACTACGGGAAGATCATGAACACCTCCGCTTCCCTCACGATTTATCCGCTTCGCAATCAATACTTCACTGATCCATCTGACTACAATGAACTTTGGTCGCTGCTAACCGACGATGCGGGGCACTACTACTTTGGGATCTTGTATATGCGCAACAATGACCCAACCCACGTCATACTTGAACATCAACTCCGATTAAACGACTACCAAGCCATCAGCGGAAGAACATTTGATGCAACATGGTCGCGTGGCTTTGAGGGCAGCCTGACGGTTCGACTGCCAGTCTCCAACGCTACAGTGATTGTTGACGGGTTTCCGTTCCAAACCAACGAGCGCGGCATAGCATCTATGCATGTTCCAACAGGACCAACAGTTGTTCAAATTCCAGATGAGATTGATCCAGCAACGGGCGGTAGGCTGCGATTTACGTCGTGGACTAAGTTCGGTAATGCGAATCCTTTCTACCTAACGCTCAACTCATCCCTGAATCTGATCGCGAATTACGCGGTGGAGTATCCCCTCACCGTGCAGAGCGCATTCGGCGAAACTCAGGGAGGAGGCTGGTACGTAGACGGCACGAACGCCACATTCAGCGTCCCAGCCCAAGTGAATCTCAACAATGGCACCCGGCGCGTCTTCAGTCATTGGGATGGAAATTTCAATTCAACCTCAAGCGAAGGTTGGGTGCTCATGAACTCCCCGAAGAACGTCAGAGCATACTGGGTGACCCAGTTCAAAGTGACTTTTCAGTTGCAAGGAACCCCTCCAAACTCCACGGTTGCCGTGCTCACGAATGGCCAACCACTCCAAGTTCAGGCGCCGGCCTCCCAGGAGATATGGGTCGATCAGAACAGCATGCTCACGATTCAGGTGCAGACCACTCAGTTGCAGGACGCTGCAGTAAGCTACAACTACACCGGAATGCTCGTCAACGATGCTCCGTCAGATGCGAACGTTGTCGTCGTGAAGCCGCTCAATATTGCGCTCACCTACTCGGCACATCCCAAGACGCAATCGAGCATTGATCTCAGCGTTAATCCAACCTCTGCGGTTGAGGGTTATCCCTTAACGATTGTCGGGTCAGTCGCACCGCAAGGCGGTACTGCGAATGTACGACTATTCTACAGCACCGATAATATCAACTGGCAACAAATGGCTGAGACAGCCGTAGGACCTGACGGACGTTTCACCTACGCGTGGACCGCGAGCAACACTGGAACCTACTTCATCAAAGCCTTCTGGCCCGGTGACGATGAACATACGGCGGCGACACGAATTGTCTCCGTGAAAGTCATGCAGGCACCCTTCTCTAACTTAGGTGGTTCGAATCAATTTTCGGATATTCTCCAAGGATTAATGAGTAAGGTGCGAAGCGTTCCCGTGTTGGCTACTGTATTCGAATTGGTTTCCTCGCTCATATTGCTCGGGTTCGTGTTGGGAGCCGCGATTGCTCCCAGTAGTTCGCCATTAGTCGGATACTTTATCGGGAGTTTGATGGTGGGTTTTGTTCTCATCTTTCCAATTAGCACACTCATTTTGACAATCAAAGTAGTTCGGAGTCATCGAGCACCCAGTCTCCTGTGGCTTACTCCACTTGCGACGATTTGGCTGGCAGCGTTAGGATTAGTGATGACGGGCACGTTCATGGTCTCGCCACCACTCAGTGAGGCCGCGGGATTCCTATTGGTCTCTAGCAACGCGTTGATGTTGCCATTGACAGTAAGCCTGCTTGTGGCTAAGGGAGTTGTGGCTTAGCAAGCTGACATGGTTACTCTGCACTGTGTTAGAATCACTGTTAGATGCCAGTAACGTTGCGCGGATACTGTAAATCACTCGCTTAGCGGAAGCATGCACGTGCACTCCTCCATGCGTCTAAACACTTTATGAAAAATTCGCTGAGCATCAGCTTCGCATCTTCAGACTCTCAACCTTCGGCGGCGACAATATGCCTACAATTCCAAGAGCCACAGTACTGCTCACTCTCGCACTGATTCTGTTTGTAGCAGTGCCTTCGACCTCCGCGTCAGTTTTCATCCACCGAAACGTTGGCTACGCGAACTACACGCCCAGCCCATCAATGCCGCTGCCAGCACCCATACCTCCCTCTTCCATTCAACTCTCCGCTATCAGAGGTGTACTTCGAGTATTGGTGATTGCTGCCGCGTTCTCAGATCTGAACAGTTCTGTGAGTGTCGCACAGATTAGGCAAGATTTCTTCGGCACAGTTGCGAATTATTATCGGGAGATCTCGTACGGCGCTGTGACGCTGCAGGGCGATGTTTACGGTTGGTATCGGCTACCGTACCCTGAAACAACGTACGGAAAGGACTGCACGGGTATTGATGACGCGGATTGCAGCGGGGCAGATGGTTCCTGGCAGATTGCCAGGGACGCAGCCGCGCTGGCTGAGAAAGAAAATGTGAACTTCAACAATTACGATTACTTCGTCTTCATCCACTCAGGTTACGGTCAAGAGTCGAGTGGTGTCAAGAACGATGTTTGGTCGGTAACGTACCTTGGAGGAGTTTACGTTCAAACCAAGATAAGAACGCTCATGAAATTCGCTATACTCCCCGAATCGGAGGCACAAGGATCAGTTCCAATTGGCGTTTATGCGCACGAATATGGGCACCTGCTGGGCCTACCCGACCTGTACAACACGTACACCGGTCGAACGATTATGGGCCCGTGGTCGCTGATGGATAAGGGATTGTGGAACGGAGTGCCACCAGGCTCGAGTCCATCACATATGGATGCGTGGAGCAAAATCCAGCTAGGATGGATCTCTGGGTCATCATTAGGGGTAGTGAATGCGGGGTATGACGCCAACTTCACACTTCTTCCTACAGAAGTATCCACTAACGGAACACACGCCATCGAAATACCAGTATCCACGAATTCCCCTCCCACACAATACTACCTAGTGGAAGTCCGCGACAGGGTCGGCTTTGATTCTGCATTGCCTACCACAGGCGTTCTGATCACGTACATCGATGAGCGTGCTTACACAGGTAGAGTAACAGTGGTCAATGGGCATCCGGACATTCCGGGACTAACGGACGCGACCTGGCGTGTCGGTCAGATATTTGCAGATAGCAAGAACAACATTGCCGTTGCGATTACTGACCAAACTGGAAACGCGTTCCAGTTAGTTGTAGATAGACGGTCGCCGATGCCGGAGTTGTCTGTATCACGCATATTCACCCAGCCCTCCACAGTTGCCCCGAACACAACTGTCACGATATTCATTGACATCGCAAACCAGGGAACCCGGGACGCGTCGAACGTTCCGATACAGGTTTCTCTGGACGGTCAAACAATCACGAACAAGGAGGTGAGTGTGGACGCCGGTTCAACCTCGGAGATCTCAGTTCATTGGACAGCCGTGGCGGGAAGTCACGTGGTTAAGGTGGAGATTGACCCGCTAGATACAATGAGTGAGATGAGCCGAACCAACAACATTGGCACCTACATGTTGAACGTGGGTGGGCCCACCCTCATAATCACTGTTCCACTTAACATTACGATGGGCAACGCGACAGCATGGGTAATGATTAACGGAGTCCAGTACTACCCGAACAATGCGTCACAAGTAACGACGAGTGTTCCATCAGGTATGGTGACTATTCAAGTGGCGCCAATCGTGAACAGCTCATTAGATGTCCGACAGGTTTTCAACGGCTGGAACGACGGGGAAGCAAGAAACCCAAGACAGTTAACGATCGCGAACGACACCACTCTCATGGCGAGCTACAAGACTCAGTACTTGGTGACTGTGGCAGCAAATCAGGGAATCACCTCGGAGAGTGGATGGTACGACGCGAACTCGGTCGCGCTTGTGAGTGCAACATCCCCGTCAAGAGAGACGCAGGGCGTCTCGCGTCTGATATTTACGAACTGGACTGGGGACATCAACTCTGACGCGAGTACGCTGTACGTCAAGGTTACAGGACCGCTGTTGTTTGTGGCGAATTGGAAGCTCCAATATTATCTCACGGTCTACTCGCCTGTTGGATCGCCTTCCGGCGCCGGCTGGTACAATGCGGGCGATATGGCGCAGGTCTCAGTTCAGCCCCTCATCGAATTCCAGAACGGAACAAGGCAGGTGTTCACCGGATGGAACGGGACAACTCAAGGTCCAACCGCGAAATTCATCGTGAACGCGCCCACCTCAATTCAGGCCGCGTGGAAACTCCAATACTTGCTGCAGATTCAGTCACCGTACGGAAATCCTCAGGGCTCTGGATGGTACGACGCAAATTCGAACGCCCAAGTCTCAATTCAACCTGAAGTTGACTATGGAAATCGGACACGCCGAGTCTTCGCTGGATGGACGGGAGACTACTCTGGCTTAGGCAACAGTCTAACGCTCCAGATGAATTCTCCCAGAAACCTAGACGCATTATGGGCCACACAATATCAACTAGCCTTCAAGGTCTACGGATTACCCAACTCGACGTACGTAAAACTCAGTCTCGACAACGCCACTCACGATATTTCAGTCAACAACTATTATCAAGGATGGTTCAGCAGAGGCACCAGCATTCAACCAACAACAAACCAAACAATACTGAGCATGGTTTCTATGTACAAGTTCGCTGGATGGCACAACTCCACAGGTGGACTTATCGATACGCCGATTACAGTGACCGGTCCTCAGGACTATACCGCGATCTACACAACTGAACTAGCATTGCCCGCGATCCCAGGATTCCCAGCAGAATCCATACTTGCCGGATTAATCACAGGCGTCCTTGCTCTCGCTTTAGTGCGGAGGCGTCGAGCCCGGAACTAGCGAACTTCGCGCAATAAACAGTCATATGATTCGTGGCTACGGTCCAAGAGTATATGAAATCGTGTTTTGGTTCTCCGGAAGAGCAATCAAGCCTAGTTTCCCCTTGACTCTGACGCAGAAAGTGTGACACATTCCAACAGGTTTACCCGGCGAAAGCTCTCTTTGCAGGAAGCGCGGACAAGGGTTGCAGAATAAATCCCAAGAGTTAGGAAATTGAAAGTGGAATCGTACGTACATTTG
>Ga0315282_10000957_pt1 | contig 56200 bp, 48 predicted proteins | sample YL17G07_20_MG_FD_203693 | JGI IMG/M metagenome (GOLD analysis project Ga0315282, IMG submission 203693) | Sediment microbial communities from Yellowstone Lake, YNP, Wyoming, USA - YL17G07_20 | ecosystem: Environmental > Aquatic > Freshwater > Lake > Sediment | place: USA: Wyoming | collected...
ATAATATAGAAATCTGGGAAACGGCTCCGAACTTAGCTACGGGGGCTTGAGGACGGCCTAAGCGCCGCCCGAACGGGGATGTCACTTTTATTAATGCGTTGATATTAGCTTTTCGTTTGACAAGCTCTTTTCCAAGTGATAGAAAGAGATTTTACTTTTTGTTCATCAGGAGGTTTGGGATGACTCAATCAAAATCCTCGAAGGTTTTGTCTCTCGGCGTATTGTTTTTTGTTTTCGCCCTGTTCCTCGGCGCCCAGACGTCGCCCGAGACTTTCCTGGGCTTTAAGGTTGGCGCGGATAAAAAGCTCGCCGACTATAATCAAATCACGGCCTACTTCCAGAAGCTCGCTCAGGAATCACCGAAGCTCAAACTCTTCACGATCGGAACTTCAACGATGAAGAAACCCATGATCATGGCCGTCATCACCTCGGAAGAAAACATGGCCAAGCTCGACACCTATCGCGAAATCACCAAGAAATTGCGCGATCCGCGGACGCTCGCCGTCGAGGAAGCCAAGAAATTGGCCCGCGAAGGAAAGGTCATCGTCCTGATCACCTGCAGCATCCATGCGACAGAGATCGCGGCTTCGCAGATGTCCATGGAGCTGGCCTATAATTTGGTTACGGGGAAAATGCCGTTCGACGCCAAAAAAGTCCTGAACGACGTCATCGTCCTCCTCGTCCCGACATCAAATCCCGACGGCAACCAGATGGTCGCCGATTGGTACAAGAAATACCTCGGCACCAAATACGAAGGCGGCTCAATGCCCTGGTTGTATCATTACTACGCCGGCCACGACGACAACCGCGACTGGTTCATGTTCAACCTGCCGGAGACAAAGGCCGTCACCAAGGTCCTCTATCAGGACTGGCTGCCTCAGATCCACATCGACGAACACCAGATGGGATCGACGGGCGCACGGCTCTTCGTCCCGCCGTTCATGGACCCGCCGATTCCAAACGTCCAGCCGCTCCTGTGGCAAAGCGTCAACCTCGTCGGCACGAGCATGTCTTATGATCTTCAAAAGAACGGGTTCCGCGGCGTGGTCAACGGCCGGAGCTACACCGGCTGGTGGATCGGCGCCTGCGACGACACGTCCTGGCTCCACAACGTCATCGGCCTTCTGAGCGAAATGGCGTCGGTCAGAGTCGCCTCGCCGATTTACATCGAGCCCAACGAAATACCGCAGGCGTATTACGATAAGCGCATGGATTTCATCGACCCCTGGCCGGGAGGGTGGTGGCGGCTGAGGGACATCGTCGATTATGAACTGACGCTTTCCCAGAGTCTGGTCAAAACCGCCTCGCTCCATAAGGAAGACTTCCTGTTCAATTTCTACCAGATGTACAAAAACTCCGTCGAAAAAGCGGACCGAAACCAGCCCTTTGCGTTTGTTATTCCCGCGCGCCAGCATGATTATCCGACCATGCTCAAGATGCTCGATGTCATCATGTTCGGCGGCGTCGAAGTCCACCAGGCCAAGACCGATTTTATCGCCGACGGGAAATTTTATCCGGCCGGTTCTTTTGTCGTAAAAATGGCCCAGCCCTACAAGCCCTACGCCTGGGCGCTTCTCGAAAAGCAAAAATACCCGGACATGCGGCAATATCCCGGCGGCCCGCCCCAGCCGCCCTATGACAACGCCGGATGGACGCTGCCGCTCCAAATGGGCGTCGCCTGCGACCAGATCGATAATCCGTTCGAGGCTAAGCTCGAAAAAATCAGCAAGGTCCCGTATCCGACCGTCCCGGCGGGCCAAGGGAACGGCGCGTATTTCGTCCTGGGCTCGCAGATCAACGCCTCATATTCGATCGTGTTCGCGCTCCTCAAGGACGCCAAAGCCGAAATGTGGCGGACCAAATCTAAAATCACGAAGAAAGGCTTCGACATCCCGGCCGGAAGCTTCGTCGTCAAGAACACGCCCGAAGTCAAAAAAGCTCTCCCGGCCCTCCTGGCCAAATACTGCCTGACCATCGTCGATCTCGACGATGTCGGCGACATCGCCAAAGCGCCGCTCAAGTTCCACCGCGTCGGACTGTATCAATCGTGGAGGGGGAACATGGACGAGGGCTGGACGCGATACATGTTTGACGATCTGGGAATCCCCTTTACGACGCTCCACAACGAGAATATCAAAGGCACGAAAGACAAGAAGGCTGATTTAAAAGCCGACTACGACGTCATCGTCTTCGCCGACGAGAACGTGGATATCATCAAGACGGGACGGCCCGGAGCCGGCATGAATCCCGAATTCGCCCGGATGTTCGCTTCCGCAACGCCTCCGGAATATGAGGGTGGCATCGGCCAAGAAGGCGTGGACGCCCTCAAAGCGTTCGTCGAGAAAGGCGGAATCCTGGTCACACTCAACCAGGCCTGCGGTCTGGCGATACGGGAATTTGAAGCTCCGGCGCGCAACGCCCTGCAAAATGTGGACCGGACCAAATTCTTCTGTCCGACGACCATCCTGAAAATCCTGGTCGACAACGAATCGCCGATCGGCTACGGCATGCCCAAAGAAGCCGGCGCGATGTTCGTCAATAGCCTGGCGCTGGAGACGTTCACTCCGTCCTATGACTGGGAGCGGAAAGTCGTGGCCGCGTACCCCGAAGATAACATCCTCCTGAGCGGCTGGCTGCTCGGCGAAGACGTCATCGCCCGCAAAGCGGCCGTCGTCGACACGAAATACAAGGACGGCCGCATCATCCTGATCGGCATCCGCTGCCAAAATCGGGCCCAGTCCCACGGCACATACAAATTCCTGCTGAACGCGCTGCTCTATCCGGAAAAAGATTAAAAAAAAATCGGAGACGCACCTGAGACATCGGGAATCAATTCCTGGGATTTTTTCTGTCCCTGGCGCGAATTATTTATTGAGAATATCGATCGCTTTGTCGATATTCGAAACATCGAGAATGATGGAGACAGCGCTGCCCTTGCGGCTGAGCGTCCCGTAGCAATATTCGATATTGATGCCTTCATCTCCCAACTTGGATGTCAATTCCGCCAGGGCGCCCGGCTTGTTTTCCAGGTCGACTAAGAGTACGTCGCGCAGTTCAATCGTGTAGTTCAGTTTCTGGAAGAGCTTGACGGCCTTGTTGAGGTTTTTGACATAGATCTTGGCCGTGTCCTGAAAAACGCCGATGGCTTCGATATTGATCGCATTCTCGGCCAGGTGACTGCAAAGATCCCCTAACATCGAAGGCTTATTCTCCAGGATGACAAAAATTTCAGTGATGCGTTCCATGGGTCCCCCTAAAATGGATTCACATGTCTCGACTTGTCTATATTTATTATATAATGAAAAAAAGCTGAAATTCGAATTTTAATCGAATTTCGGAAGCATCTCCAAATATGTGATTTCAAAGAGGCGTTGGAATCGCCCCTGAGGCCCCCATAGCGGAGAGGGGCCCCGTCGTCTTTTCGACGGGGGGAACCGACGGGACTGGTTCCCCAGGGGCCGGGGGGCGATTCTGACGCCGTTAGAAAATCACACAAACCGCGATGCTTAATCGAATATCTTTCCCGGGTTGAGGATGTTGTTTGGGTCAAAAACCCTTTTTATGCCCTTCATCAATTCGATCTGCTCCGGCGAGAGGCTGTAGGCCAGATATTTCTTTTTGACCAGGCCGATGCCGTGCTCACCGGAAATCACGCCTCCCCTGGTCCGGCCGTCCGCATAAAGCTCTCCGCGGACCTGATCGAGTTTCTCCCGCCACTCGCTCTCCGGAATCGGGACGATCTTGCCGTTTTCTGAGCGGGCTTTCATGATATGAGTGTGGACGTTTCCATCTCCGGCATGGCCGAACGTCGGCAGCCAGATGTCATATTTCACAGCCACCTCGCGAACGCGCTTCACATGCGCGGCGATTTCGGCCCGCGGAACGGAGATGTCGAGAATCTCGATAGTCTGGCTTTTGATGGCCTCATAGATTTTGCTGCGGGTTTCAAGGACCTGATCCTGCTTTTTCGGCGTATCGGCGATGAAGACGTCCAAAGCGCCTTTTTCCAGAGCGGCCTCGGCCACGGCCTGGGAGAGGCGGTCCATCTCTTCTTCGCCGGCAGCGTCGAGGATGACAAGAAGATGAGTTTGTCCCTGAGAGCAGGGCCATTTCTTATGCAGGTGCTCCTCCGTAATTTGGATGACATCGAGCGGCACGAATTCCAGGGCGATGGGCACGATTCTTTTGAGGAGAAACGGCACGGTCTCGATGGCGGCATCGAATTTTTCGAAGGGGATGACAAGCGACCGCATGACCGCCGGTTTCGTCATAATCTGGATAACCGCTTTGGTGATGACGCCCAGCGTTCCTTCTGAGCCGATCATCAGCTGGAGCAGATTATATCCCGTGCTATTTTTAATGAGCTTGCCGCCGAGGCTAAGGATGTTTCCGCGCGGAGTAACGACCTCGAGGCCGCGGACATAGTTGCGGATGACGCCGTATTTGACGGCCCGGCTGCCGCCGGCATTGGTGGCGATCATGCCGCCGATCAAGGCGCTTTCCTCGCCCGGATGGGGCGGAAAATAAAAGCCGGCGTCTTCGACAGCCTCTTCAAAATCGTGCAGCGTCACGCCGGCTTCGACCACGGCCATTTGGTTGTCGGCGTCGATTTCGATCACTCGGTTCATGTTTTCAAGCGAAAGCACGACGCCGCCGTAAGAGGGAACGCATCCGCCGCACAAGCCGGTCGCTCCTCCGCGGGGCGTCACGGGAATTTTCTCGCGGTCCGCGAGCTTGAGGACCGCTGCCACTTGCCCGGCCGTTCGAGGCTTGACCACAAGGTCCGGCAGCCGGCTGATATCGCGGAGAGAAAATTCATCGTGTCCGTAATCAACCATGGCGTCCGGCTCGGAAATCACACAGTCCCGGCCGACGATTTTGACAAATTCCTCGCGCAATTTTTTGTCCATCGTCTTCATCGTAAACCAACTTTTACCATAAGAGATAATTGGGGTCAAACCAACGTTTTTGGCAAGATGGTCAAAACGGGGGGAGACCATGCCTTTTCCCTTTTTTAAAAAAATGAAATCGGGAAAATGAGTATCGTGGCCCCCTATTTTTAAATTTGACTTCGTATATTCCTTGATATATACCCAAAACATGAACATCCTAGGTTTCTCAAGCTCCAAAAAATCTGTTATTTGGTTCTCGATATTTTTATTTGCGCTTCTCGGCGGCCCTTGTTTTTCTTGGCCCCAGGAACAACTTACCGAACGATTCGACCTTGCGCGCCAGGCTTGGGATAGCGGTAACTATATCCGGGCGCTCGAGGAATTCTCGGCAATTTTAAAAAGCCCGGACGGCGGCCGGTTCTTCGAGCCGATCGCTTTGCTTATGGGAGAACTATATTCAGTGAAAGAGATCACGAAGGACGGCCGATCGATCCGCATCAGCCCGGACGGAAAATACGCTGCTTACGAATCGGGGACGCGCAATGCCCCAGTCATCCGGATTTTCTTCATGGCCAATCCGGACCGTACAGCGGCTGAAGTCCGGGGAACAAACCTCGTCTTTTCTCCGGCCTCGAACGCCGCGGCCTTCCTTCGCGTTTCTGAAGCAGCGGAGATCGCCAAGCTCCGCAAAGATATTGAACAGCTGGCTGCGCAGCCTTCGTCCGATAGGTCGTCCCTCAGGAACAAGCGGCAACAACTGGCTCGGCTGGAAGCCGAGAACGCCAGCATCATTTTTTTTGATATAGTTTCGAAAAAGGAAAAACTCATCAAAACCGAAGGCCTGCTGAAAGCCGCTCTCGCTTTCAGCGCCGACGGGCACAAGATCTATTTCGTCGGGGCCAAGGAAACGGATGCGGCATCCAGCGAGATCTACGCCGTCTCGCCGTCGGAACTGCCGAAGCCCTTGACATCGGGGCCAGGATTCAAGATCAATCCGATGGCCGAGGCCCGCGGGAAATACCTGATTTACGCCATATCCACGCAAGCGCCGTTTCCGAAACCGTCAGCCGCTGAGCCGGCGGCTCGAAAAGGATCCGGCGTCAGCCCCTCGGAAGCCGCAGCCGGCGGCGGTCAAACAGCGAGGCCGGCCGGCGCCGCATCCGAAGCCCAATTCCGGCCCGCATCTTCAAAGCAGTTCACCATCCTGAACCTCGCGGACAAAACCGTAAAAACCTTCGCTGGCTCGGGACCGGCCGTTTCCGCCGACGGGTCCACGATCGTCTATATTAATCAGGAAGGGAACGATTCGACCCTAAACCTTATAAAATTGGAGGGATCGCTCACGCCTGTCATCCTCAAGAAAACGGCGGAGCGGATCGAGTCCGCCGCTCCGGCAGCGGATGGTTCGGGCGTCGTCTTCGACATGACCTATACGAGAAACGGGGAAATTTTTTATATCAAAAACGACGGCAAGATCGAGGCCCGTTTAAGCCGGGAGATCGAAAACGACCGCGCTCCCCGCTTTCTCAATTCGAGCCAGGTCCTGGCCGTAAAAGGCGAGCCCCGCCACAGCCGGGCCTACATCTATGACCTCAAAACCTTATCGAATTTCCGGGTTTTCCACAACAACACGCTCCGGACGATCGCGCCCGAGTATGAATGGGCGGCGAATCCTTCGGGAGCAGGCCTTCTTATCGGAGCGGAGCGCGACGGCGATACGATCTCGCCCGAGCGCGGGGTCTATCTCGTGGATTTGACCCAAAAGATCTCGATGGAGGAGCTCCTTGCCCGAATTCGGGACAATCTGGCGGCGGAAAAGGCGCTGCGGGCAAAGGGAGAGAAGACCTTTCAGCCGGTCCGCGACGCCGTGAAAGCGGCCGTGGACCGGGTCTCCATCACGAAAACTTATGAATACGAGGAAAGGCTTTTCAATTTCGATTCAAAGTTCATCACCATGCCCGGCAACAAGCTTGCGGGCGAATATATTTTCGACATGCTCAAATCCTTCGGCTACGAGCCGGAATATCAATGGTTCGATGCAAAACTTGAGACCAGGGGCGAGACTCGGGTCGTCAGATCCGCGAACATCCTGGCCAGGCTTCCCGGGACGGAAAACCCCGATATCATCTACGTCGTCAGCGGCCATTACGACTCCAATCCGCGCGGGCCCGGCGCGGACGACAACTCCTCGGCGACCGCTGTACTCCTAGAAACGGCGCGCGTTCTGGCCAAAACCCCCCTGCCGTCCACGGTTCTTTTCGCAGCCTTCACAGGCGAGGAAGCCGGACTTCTCGGAAGCCGGGAGTTCGTGAAGCAGGCCAAAGAGAAAAAATGGCTCATCGCTGCGGACCTTAATAACGACATGATCGGTTGGACGAACGACTACCGGCTGGATAATACCATCCGCTATTCCAACGCCGGCATCCGCGATATCCAACACGCCGCCGCGTATCTCTTCTCCAAGATGGTGACCTACGACGCACGATACGTCAAAGCCACGGACGCCGTCTCATTTTTTGAGGCGTTTGGCGATATCGTCGGCGGCCTCGGGTCTTATCCCGTGCTCGCCAATCCATACTACCATCAAGCGACCGATCTCCTGGAAACGATTAACCACGAGCTACTCGCGGAGGCCGCCAAATTCAACATCGCCTCGATCATGATGCTGGCCTCAAGCCCGGCGCCTGTCAAAGAGATCAAGATCACCGGCTTGAAAGACCGGGCAGCCGATGTGTCGTGGATGCCGAGCGCCGAGAAAGCGATCGCGTTTTACGTCGTCGAATACGGGCCGGAAAAAAATCCGACGGCGTTCAGCACGACCGTCGCCGAGCCCCGGGCGCGACTTGAAGGATTCAAGCTCGACCGCGGCGAAAAACTGGCTGTGGCGGTCAAAGCGATCAACGGCCGCGGCATTTCAAGCTGGGACTGGACGAAAACCTCGGTTTCGTTGGGAAAATAAGCCGCTTATGCCAAAGGAGCTGAAAAGTCGACCTCTACCGGTAAAAGCATCTTCAAATCGATATGCTTTGAGGCATCGAGAATTTCAATTCCGATAATTCTATCTTCGGCTCCAAGGTCCAACACGACATCATCAGCTAATCGTTTATTGACAACATGTTGTTTTCGAACATCCAGGCGAATATAAAGAAGATCAATTTTTGGATTATATTCAATTCTCATGACTCACGACTCCCAATGCCCATAAAATGCAAACACAGTTATTGTGATTATACAATCTTCTTCATCCTTATAAAATACCTCGACCCTTTTTTGTTCATAATATTTATTAAGCCTTCTTTTCCCAAATGAATATATTTTTGCTTTGCCTTTGCGTCCGTGTTTAGCTGGGATAATGAATCCTGATCTTATGACATCTATGACCTCTTCCTCTGTGACGCCTCTTTCTTTGGCCCGCATCAAAGAGTGTTGATCGATCTGTATCCGCATTTTCCTTTTGATAAATAGACGGCGGAATAAATACGTTTTTCTCTATTTCGATGTCAACGAAACGGCCGTCCCATCCGTTATGTTATAGTGAAACCACTATGGACGAATGGGCACTGATCCGGCTGGCCCGGGAGGGCGACACCGAAGCGTTCCGGTCTCTCTTCGACGACCATAAAAAGAAAGTCTTTTCCCTGGCCTATCAATATCTTAAAAACGCGGCGGACGCGGAGGATGTTCTTCAAGAAACGTTCATCAAAGCCTACCAGGCCCTCCCCAAATACAGCCCGGATAAAGGCACCCTTTTTTCTTCCTGGATCAGTCGGATCTGCGTCAACGCCAGCATCGACGCCTTGAGAAAAATCCGGAGAAAGAACTTTCAAGCGCTGGATGGAGAGGAAGCGGCCAAATTGTCTGCCTCGGTCCCGAAGAGGGCTACGCCGTCAAGGCCAAAGTATCCAAGATCAAAATCGCGGAAAAAAGCCGCGGGAAAAACAAAGTCGGCTCGGATATAAAGACCGAAGATACGCCCTCGCCGGCTGGTCTTCTTTTTCTCCGCAACGGCGCCAAAAACGGCGAAATTCTGGATGTCACGCTGCTCGACCTCGACCAAACCTATGAATTCGCCCAAGCGCCGGTCTACTGGCTCGGCCGCTCGGAGGATAACGAGAGCCTTTCAGTTCTGGAAAAATATTTTGATTCGGCCAAAAACAATTCTTGCTTCCGGAAAAGCCTTATTTTCATCATCAGTTGTCATCAAGATCCCCGGGCCTATGACTTTCTTAAAAAAGTCGCGCTCGGATCAGATGAAAACAAACTGAGGGAGACGGCGATCTTCTGGCTGGGTCAAACCGGCGATGAGGCGGCCTTGAAATTCTTCGAGGATATTCTGCTGAAAAAATAATTGATCTTCGACGGCATAATTTTTGCCGTCGCTCCGCGATACGAAATTTCTAACTTAGACCTTGAATTTAAAAAATAAATCAAATATATTTAGCTCTTTTAAGACAAATAAAAATGGGTTTATTGACTAAAATGGAAAAATATAAAGCAGATGCCTACAGATTTTAAGGTTGAATTAAATAAATAAATGGACAATACAAAATGAAAGACAACATAAGAGAATTAAAAAAAAGAATCAAATCGAATATTCACCAGCTAACTGAATCACAGAAAGTGATTGTAAATTATATAATAGAAAAGCCGCAAAAATTTGCTTTAGGTTCGGTTAGAGAACTAGAGAAAGAATTAAACACCAGCAAATCGACCATTGTCCGTCTAGCTCAAGCGCTAGGCTATGATGGGTTCTACGAATTAAAATCAGCTTTTCTAGAAGGAATTCGACATAAGCTAGAACCTATACATCGATATAAGGCAATCCTTTCTGAAATGAATGAAAAATCAAGTTTTCGCAAGCCAAATTATCTCCAGTTTATTGCTGATGAAACTGTAAATAATATTAATACCACCTTACATTTAATAGATATGGAACAGTACACAAAAGCCGTTAAGCTCATTGAAAATGCCAGTTATGTTTACACCATCGGTTTTGGCATTTCGAACTATCTGGCTGAAATTGCCTCATTTTTATTTACTCGTGTTTCCATCAAATCACATTCCTTGGCCTATGGCGGCATTACTTTTGCTGAACAAATTATTAACCTGTCGAAAGATGATTTAATCATTGCCTTCTCATTCCCTCCCTATTCTAAAGAAACAATCGACGCTGCCGGCTATGCCCACGAAAAGAGAATAAAAGTTATAGCCGTTTCTGATAAGGTCACGAATAAAATCGTCCCGTACAGTGATGCTTTTTTGCAGGTGGCGGTCGAAAGCATGACGATTTCAAATTCCATCATGGCCGTCTTGGTGCTGTTGTATTCTGTGGCTGCTCAAATCGGACACGATTTAAAGAATAGAACTCTGGAAACAATCAAAGCCATAGAGCACGTGAGGAAAAAACATATCAAAGGAACTCCATAATATTCGATAATGCTGCCGGGAGACAATGTGGGTTATTTGGAATTCATCTCCCGGGTCACGTCTCATATTTAGTTATTAAATAAATAATTTGCAGCTGCTTCAGCTATCTAGCTATTGCTATGGGCTACTCCTTCAACGAATCTCAATTCCCATTTAAAATTAAAACCGAAATTCTTCTTTTTAACTCCGTACGCATATTCAACTCCTTGATTTGAAAGAGCATGTTTCAATTCCCAATCTGGACACGCATGAAAGCGGATAAAACATTTTCTATTTCTTCATCTTTTCAATAGCAGCAATCATGTTTCTGACATTGGGAACTTCCGGATTTTCCGGGTCCATCTTGATGAATTGATTGAAATCTTCAAGAGATTTGGCAAAATCACCTTTGTTGAGGTAAACATAGCCAAGCTTGAGATAGGGCTTTGACCAATCTTTTTTGATTTTAATCGCCAGCTCAAAATATTTTATGGCATCGTCGATTTTTTGGTGAGAGAATAAAATTTCACCTACATTATAGGCAGCCGCCTCATCCTCAGGTGATATCTCCAGAGCCTGACTGAAATATTTCTGGGCTGTGTCAAAATCCTCCTTTTTTAAATATATTTCTCCGAGCCCAGACAAAGCGCGAAGTGATGTGGCCGTGTCCTTTTTATAATCGCCGAAAGCCTGTATGGTTTTATCCAGAACGAATTTAAATTCCTGCTCGGCCTTGTCCAGGTCTCCCTTTTTTAAATAGCAGAAGCCGATGTTCAGATGAACATAATAAATCTCAGGATACTTGCCCAGAAACTCATCAAAAATCTTGATCGCCTCATCATATTTGGCTTCATTAATAAGGCTATTCCCCTGATCAAACAACTTGATAGATTCCGCATCAGCCACCAGGGAAGAAATACCTGTTAATTTTTTCAAAGTAAAAGTGACGGGAGGATTAGTCTTAAGCTGGTGGATATTCATGTCAATGGAAGAACTGGCATAGCCCCTCTTTGAAGCGGTAATTTTCCAGACGCCTGTTCCCATGCCCATCACAGCAAAATGGCCCGTCTTATCAGACACTCCCTCAAGATTGGTCTTAGCGTTCAAACCCTGGACGACAACTAACACGCCTTCCAGGGGCTGGCCATTTTCATCAACACAGGTGCCAGTAATTCTTCCTCTTCCCATCCGCTCTTGAGTCAGAGAAGGAGCAACGGTCCAGAAGAAAATGAGAATGACAAAAATGAAGTCTTTTAAGCGATGCAATTCATCCCTCATAAAAGGACTCATGATACCTCCTTTATATAGATCGTTTTTTTCATTCTATCTTTCTATCCGATTATTATAATTAATAAAACATCTTGTCGCTTTTTATCGCCCTCTCTTAAAGGCGAAATTCCATTACTTTTTTTAACTCTTCGTTTCCGATTTTGTTTTTAACAAAAATATACATGAAGCTTCTCTGCTGTTTTAATTTTTCTAAAGAAGTTTCGATTGAAAAAGGAATCTCTATCGTGTACTGTTCTTTTGATTTTTCCCTGATCTTTTCCTCTTTGTCAGATATGGGGAACACTTCTCTGTGTTCCCAGATGATTTTTCCCAGGGCGTCTTTCAACTCCAGATGGACTTCAACTTCTGTTTCCAGAATCTCCTCTTTGGTGTTAAACCAGATCCTGGAATAAGGAATACGGACGATGACTTTTCCTTCAATTTTATCAGGTCCAATAATTTTCTTTTTAATGCTCCAGTCAAAATCAAAAAGACTTTTATCCTGAGAATATATTTTTTGGGCTTTGGCCTGGGCCAAACTGAGCTCGTGCATGTACATGAGGTTGAACTCTCGAAGAGAAGTCAAGTCATAAGTGACGAGCCTGTAATCCCCTGAACAATGATTGTCAACGAAGACAACCGGGAAGTTATCGTAATACCAGACTTCGCTGCATTGGTCTTGAGAGCTGGCTCCCATGGGATAAGTGATCCTATCTGTGGGAGGGCCGAAGAGAATGTAGATTCTTCCCCTGTCCGTTAGAAAGCCCGGCCTTCCTTCGCTGATGAAGAGCTTATTGGCGCTCTCCAGACGATTGTAATATTCCATCTGAAACTCATTCTCTTCAGTATCAGGGTCAGGATCATGGCGTTTCCAGAACTCTTTTTTAAAATTTTCTCTTTCTGAATCAGGGAGTTCAAGAAAATTCTTTCTTTCTTCGCCGGTGATGATATAACGGACTTCAGACAGGAATTTTTCGTTCACAGGGTCGAGCTTTCTCTCTAGGTTATAAAGCCGGCAGGAGGGAAGCGTGAGGAAAAGCCAGAATATCCCCAGCCAAAAGGATTGGAGCCAGACAGAGAGCGCACCTATTTTTCTTTTTTTCTTTTGACAACAATTCATTTTTTCTCTTTTAATGTCTCCACGTATTTATTGTTTCTTAAAGACAAAATTCCACATTAAAGATCTTCTCCTTCATAGTAAGAAGCTCTATCAGCGGAATTCAATTTGATATGTCCTGAAATAATTTGTCTCATCCGTTAGCCAGTTCTGTAACTTTAGTTTCAGTATACACAGCTTTTTTAGAAAATCAAAGAGGAATGGGGGAATGGGATGCGAGAGAAGGATCATGATCTGCGACTCAGGTCTCAATAGAATTCGAAATAATAAACTTGAATGTTCGCCTGAAATAATCGCTGTCTGCGCTGAAAATATTTTCTGAAAATTTTTTCTTGACATTTATATAAAACTATGATTCATTACTAATTAAAGAAACAATTGTTTCTTATAATATCATTAATGAGACAGGGAGAGAGTAATTTCCATTCGCTGAGATGAAAATAAAGAAAGGATATTTTTAGGCGGAGTGCTGCCTAAATTTAATAATCAGGGATTTTGCCTGACATGACAAGGAGGAGGTAAAATGAACAAAAAAAATTTTGTGTTCGCCTTGACGCTTCTTTTGGTCTTGGGATTAAGTTCCACAACCTTCGCTCAGGTAGAATTGACCGGTTCCATTAATGGCACAGTGACAGATGAGCAAGGCAATTCTATTCCCGGTGCCACTGTCACCCTCTCCGGGCCGGCATTGATGGGGACTCAAAGCTTTTTAACCACCAAGACGGGAAATTTTCGTTTCGTAGCCCTGCGTCCTGGAGAGTATGAAATTAAAGCTGAAATGTCCGGATTTAATCCCTTTGTCCAAAAAGATTTACACTGCAGCGTAGGGAAAACGACGGAGTGCAGAATTACGCTTACCCTGGCTGCTCTCAAAACAGAAGTCACAGTGATGGCTGTGTCGCCGACGATCGATGTTCAATCGACAAAAATGGCTGTCAATTATGGCAAAGATTTTCTATTAGCCCTTCCCAATGCCCGAGACCTCTATGGAATCCAGGATTCCCTTCCCGGGTCGATAAGAGCCGAGGATAATAGAGAATATACCCGAATGTCTTCTATTTTAGGATCAACAATAAGAAGCACGCTCTACCAGTTGGATGGGGCCACGATGAATGATCCGACGACGACATATGTTGCGGCTAACATTAATGTTGATGTCTACGAAGAAATCGAGATCGGGATAGGGGCACTTCCGGCTGAAGTGGGCCAAACCGAAACAGCCGTCATCAACATCGTTTCCAAAAGCGGTGGAAACAAGTTCTCTGGCATGATCAGCGGCTACTACACGGGAATGGGGGACAAGAAATCCGTTAAATTCCTTCCCGATCTTTCGGAAAGTTTGTGGACAAATGAACAGATCAAAGCTCTTAATGTCAATCCGCCTGGAACATATGCGGATTATAAAGATGGTTCGGTAGGCTTGGGCGGGCCGATTATCAAAGATAAACTCTGGTTCTACCTCAACGGACGCACCCTATCCCAGGTTAGACTTCTTCCTTTTACTCCTGAGAATCGCATGGCCGTGCTTGCCGCCGCCAAGCCCGGACTGATTGACTCGAGAGACCTCGTCCACTACGACATGGATCATCAAGAAGCGATGGCTTTTGGCAAACTGACTTTCCAGCTCACAAAGAACATACGATATTCCGGGATGTTTAGTTACAATATGGTTAATGAACCTGTCTATTCCCTTCGGACCGGGAATGCCTATGCCCGCAGCTACACGGCTCTTGTGGATCATGAAAAGACCTACGTCACCACTCATCAGTTCAACTGGGTTCTGGGTCAAAATACCTTCATAGATATCCGGGGAAATTATGTCAATCGCCATTTCCCTAATAATATGCCGTTGGAATATTCCAATGCTTATCAAGAGTACGATCGAAAAGTCGATGTTTATTGGGGAAGCACGATCTACACTGATGATTATTACAGGAAGAGATACGGAGCTTCTGCTTCGCTAACGAGATTCGAGGATGATTTTCTTGGGGGAAAACACGAATTTAAAGCAGGAGGAGAATGGGAAGATACTTATTACATCCGAGACAGGTGCCGTGGCTATGAACCGGGGGACAATCCTTGGCGCACGTTCTGGTATGATTTTGCTGCCGGAAATAAATATTATTATTCCACTTCATCAAAACAAGGCCGGCTTTATCTCTATCCCTTTGGTGAGCATGGACTTTTCCCCGATTCAGACAACACGCGTCGTTTCTCCGGTTTTATTCAGGACTCATTCGTAACAGGACGACTGGCCGTCAACCTCGGTCTCCGTGTTGATTATTCCTACGCTTACGAACCCGAGCAATCCCGGCCTTCACTCCTCGATAGATACAAAGTCGGTCCAGAATTCCTTAATCCCAATTTGCAGCAGCCCGATCCCAACCTCCTTCTTAAAGCTCTTAACGACCAATATCACCAACAGATATATCCAGTTTCCGACGTTGATGCGTTCACCTTTCCTTATAGAAGAATCGCCACATTCACCACGTTCTCTCCAAGAATTGGAATTGTGTATGATCTCTTCGGCGACGGTAAAACGGCCCTCAAGCTTTCTTTTTCTCGCTATTACGAGCCCATGTTTTCAGGTAAATACAACAATGCCCAGCCTCTGCACAACACCTTGAATTGGCGGTGGAATGACCTTAACGGAAACGGATACATGGACCTTCCCAGGGTAGGACCCACGAATCCCAAATACATTGACCCGAAGGGAGACAGCTATGTATTGACTGATTATTTTAGCCAGGATCCCACCGTAAAGTACTACGCTGACAACATCAAAAATCCTTATATGAACGAGTTTATCGCCGGAATTGAGCATGAGGTCATGAAAGACTTCAGGGCGCGCCTCGAGTTCGTATACAAGGAGAATAAAGACCTCACCGAGGATATAGATCGGTTCAACGGCTATGATCCTAATAAAAAAGATGATCAGGGCCGCCCCGTCTGGCTGCCTTACACTTTTATAGACCCAGGCTGGGACAGCAAATGGGGAACAGCAGATGACAAACAGTATACCGTCTATGGCCTGGCTTCTTACGCCCATACCCCAGACTATCCTGCTGCCAACCCGCCGGAGGCCAAGAGGAGATACATAGCTGGTGTCCTGACATTCGAAAAGAGAATGTCCAACAAGTGGCAGTTATCAGGCTCGATTACTGTCAGCTCCTTTAAAGGCAATATTTTAGCCAATTACGATGTCACGGAAGGAGCATCGGGGCGTTTCGACAGTCCCAATTCGCGGATAAATGAGTGGGGCAGTATTGATTATGACCGTCCCCTGCAGATAAAAATCATGGGAACATACGTTCTTCCCTACAATTTCGTCGTCAGTGCTTATTTCCAGCATTTATCCGGAGATCCCTGGGGAAGAAATATTGCCCGCGTTTACTACCCGCCGGCTTTGGCCGCGCAGGTGCAGGCCTCCTATGCGAGTATTTTATCTGAGCCTCTAGGAGACCGGAGAGGTCCGGCCATCACTACGCTGGATTTGAGATTGGAAAAATCGTTTTCTTTTGGCGCCTATGGGAAGCTGAGCATCTTTGCTGATATTTTCAATGTCGCAGGGAATAGGACACTCGGCGTGACTCAGGATCCAAACCCCGAGATTTATTTTTATGAAAATCCACCCAGGATCGTACAAAATGCAAACTTAGGAAGAATTAACACAGTTAACGGTGTTCGTTCTATCCGGCTGGGAGCGAGGTTCTCTTTCTAAGCAGAAGAGCGCGAATTTTAGGAGAGCAAAAGAGGGGGAACTTTTTCCCCCTCTTTTGCTGCTGAAGTTTAATCAAGGCATTCGCAAAAGCACGAGTTTCGAAAACCGGATTTCATCCTAACTTAAAAGAGCCCATGAGTCCTGCCTGGGCAGAGAAGATTCTTGCCCGGCGCCATTCACGAGTTTTTTATAGACGGAGTAAGTCCAGGACTGAGTCGGGGGAACCGCCCAGAAAATCCTTGACGGCGTTGATGATATGGCGGCTGCTGATGCCGTATTTATCCAAAAGCTCGTCCGGCTTTCCCGAACGGGGAAGCTCGCGGATACAGAGATGCTTGATCGCCGCTCTTCCGGCCAAGGCAGAAGCTACGGCCTCGCCCAATCCCCCGCCTTCAAAATGGTCTTCGACGACGATGCAGCGCTCCTTCGTTTCGAGAACCTCTTTTACAATATTTTCTTTGTCCAGCGGCTGGACGGAATAGGCATCGATGACGCGGACATGGATATTTTCTTTCTTCAATTCCTCATAGGCCTTCAGGGCTTCAAAAACCGTAATGCCCGCGGCGATAATCGCCACGACATCATCTGCGCTTTTCCTCAGCAGCTTCGATCCCCCGATCGGAAATTTCTCGTCCTTGGCGTAGACGAGCGGCGTCGCCGGACGCGTCGTGCGGATATAGCACATTCCCAGGTGCCGGGCCGAGGCCTCAACGCAGGCTTCCGTCGAGACCGCGTCGCTCGGATAAAGTACGACGCAGCCCGGAATGGACCTAAACAAGGCCAAATCTTCAAGCCCCATCTGGGACGGTCCGTCCTCGCCGATGCTCACGCCGACATGCGAGCCGCAGAGCTTGATGTTGGAAAATGAATAGGCTGCCATCCGCACCTGATCGTGAGCGCGGGTTAAAAACGCGGCGAAAGTCGCCAGGAACGGAATATATCCCTTGGCTGCGAATCCCAGGCCCATACCCACCATGTTCTGCTCGGCGATATATGATTGAAATGATCTCTGCGGGAATGCCTGAAAAAATTTATCGGCGTAGGTCGAATTTTTAACGTCACCGTCCAAAACGACGACGGATTCATTGATCTTTCCCAGGGCCACGAGTGCATTGCCGTAGGCGAGCCTCGTCGCGGTTTTTTCCTTATAAACGGTTTTTTCAAAATCGAAGTCTCGACGGAGCTTCGGCCGGGCTGTCTTCTTCGGCCGCCGGACGAACTTCGCCGAATCTACATCGGGCATGGGACCGATCTCTTTGAGCGCCGCCTGAAGCTCATCCTCCTTCAGCGGCTTCCCGTGCCAGCCGTTTTTATCCTCAAGAAAGGAAACGCCCTTGCCTTTGATGGTCCTCGCCAGAATGGCCGTCGGCGCGCCTTTATTGCCAAATTTTTTTAGGGCTCCCAAGATCGCGTCGATGCTGTGGCCGTTAACGGCCCTGACATCCCAACCGAAAGCCCGGAATTTTTTCGCATAGGCCGCGATATCGTGCTCGTGCATGGTCGGATCGGACTGGCCCAGCCGATTGATATCGACAACAGCACAGAGATTTCGGAGCTTCAGATACGCTCCCGCATTGGCCGCTTCCCAGACAGCTCCCTCCGCGCATTCACCGTCGCCCATCATGACAAAGACTCGCCCCGGCGACTTGCCGAGCTTCAGGGCCGCCGCCATGCCGACGCCGACCGAAAGCCCCTGGCCCAGCGACCCCGTCGCCGCTTTGACCCATTTCATCCGCGGCGTCGGATGCCCTTCCAGCTCGGATGTCACTTTCCGCAAATCCATCAGGTCTTTAAGAGGAAGGATTCCCGCTTCCGCATAAGCGGCCCACAGGATGGGCGCGGCATGGCCTTTGGACAGGACGAATTCGTCGTTCGCCCAATCCTCGGGGTCTTCGGGATTAAAGCGCATCTCGCTGAAAAACAGGCAGGCGGCGATCTCCGCCATAGACAGGCACGTCGTCGGGTGGCCCGACCCGGACTTCCAGGTCATCATCAGGGAATGAATCCGTAGTCGTTTGGCGATCTTTTCCAAGATATCGCGGCGGTTCATGGATTATTTTCTCCCTTCTTTTTCCAGCTTACGATGAAGTCTACATTATATTTTTTTTCAGGGCCGGCCACAACCTCGCAGCTGAAAAAACCCTGATAAGCCGGAGACTGGATAAAACACTGCCGACACGGGTTGAAAAAGAACGGCGATTCTCCAGGAAAAAGACATCGTCCGCCGCGCAGAAGGATTTAAAACGTCTCGGCTATCATGCGGCTACCTAGCGGCCCGGATATCTCCTCGGCAGCAATGGATTCAGTCCGATTAAAATCCGATAATCGGAAACGCCGCACAAGTCGGCCAGGACATCGGCCGTAATGCCCGAATTTTTCCGGCTATCTAGGAGAATCACATCGTCGCCGACCTGGATGTCGGGATCGCCGTTCAAATCCAGCATGATATGATTCGATGTCACCGCCGACATCACCGGAAATTTTTTGTCCTTGATGGAAACAAGCCCTTTGCCGCCAAGCTGGGGAGGGTAGCCGTCCGAATAGCCGATGCCGACCGTCGCCACCCTCGTCTTTTTTTGAGCCGTGAAAACACGATGATAAGAAATGGAATCCCCGGGCGCTAGATCTTTGATGAACGTGACCTTGGCCGTCAGTTTTAAAGCAGGCTTCAAGTTGAGCGGATCTTCTTTTTGAGTCCGGGCGTTCGGATAATAGCCGTAAAGAGTGATGCCCGGCCTGACCATGTCTAAATAAAACGCGGGCGATTCGAAAATACCGGCGCTGCTGGCGGCATGCTTGAGCCCTAAGGAGATTCCCTTCTTTTCCGCCGACAAACAGACAGCCAGCAGTCGGCGGACCTGTTCCTCATCAAACTCATGGTCTTCGGTCAAAGTCGTCGAAACGCCGTCGATTTTTAGGCGCGCGAGCCCCGCAATTTTCTCGACGAGCGACAGGGCACGGTCATAGGGAATCCCCGTCCGGCTCATTCCCGTGTCGATATCGATCTGGACCGAAGCTTTCTTCTTTTGGCGGGAAGCCGCTTCATCCAGGAGAAAAACATCTTCGGAAAACACAGATTGACTGATATTCCGGGCAACGATTTCCTCGCAATCCTGTCGATCGAAAGGCCCGAAATTCAGGATTGGGCGGCGGATGCCGGCTTGTCTCAACTGCACGGCTTCAGCCAATTTTCCGACCATCAGCCAATCGGCGCCGGCTCCTTCCAACGCTTTGGACACCTCGACAAGTCCATGGCCGTAGGCATTGGCCTTGACAACCGCCATGACAGGAACTTTGATCCGTTTTTTGATTTGGGAAAAATTCCAGACAATAGAGTCCAGACCGATTTCAATCCAAGGATCCCGATAGCCTGCAGCTATATTCTTTTTAGCCGTCGGAACTTCCTCGGCAAAGAGCCGGCCTTTTCGAGGGTCGGAAAAGAGAGCCATCGAACCCGCGCCCAATGACGCCAGCACATGTCTTCTTTTCATGTCTTCCTCCCCATGAAAAAACTCAGATACAGTCCTCTAGCCCTAGATTTTGACAAGAGTCGTTTCGCTAGCAACGAACCATTTTTCCTGGACGAGGGCGACTCCTGAAGAAAGCCCTCCGCAGCGGAGCGGGCATGGTTCCGCGACGGAACGGAGAGGAGAGCAAAGCGAGGACGCGGGAGCGGATTTTCCTCGCGGGGGAAAATCCGCGTCTTTCTGAGGGAGTTGCCCGAGTCATTTTAATCGTGGAGGCGGAAGGGATTGCGGACAGCGCCCCCGCCAAATCCCTGAAAGGCCTTCGTAAAATCTTCGATAAGATCGTCGCTGGCTTCGACGCCGACCGACAAACGAATGAGGCTGTCGGAAATGCCCAGGCGCAGCCTGTCCTCGGGCCTCATTCCCAGATGCGACGTCGTCGCCGGCCGAGTCATGAGCGTCTCCACGCCGCCGAGGCTCGGGGCGATGATCGGAATCGTGACGCTCTGCATCAAGCGTTCCGCGGCCTCGACACCGCCCTTCACTTCAAAGCTCAGCATGCCGCCGAAACCGTCGAACAGCCGCTCTGCGCGGCGATGACCCGGATGGCTTTCGAGGCCGGGATAATTGACCTTCTCCACGGCAGGATGGCCGGCGAGAAACAGAGCGATTTTCAGCGCGCTTTCATTCTGGTATTTCACCCGAAGGGCCAATGTCTTCAAGCCTCGGTGAAGCAGGAAGCAGGCATGAGGGTCCATCGAGCCGCCGAGATGGTCGAGCTTGTGAAGGATTTTCTCGACCAGGTCCGCCCGGCCGATGACCGCGCCGCCGACAATGTCCGAATGGCCGTTGAGATATTTCGTGCAGCTGTGGAGCGACAGGTCGAAGCCCCATTCGGCCGGCCGGAAATTCAGAGGCGTGGCGAAGGTGTTGTCGATCAGGGAAATGAGGGAATGCGCTTTGGCGAATTTCACGACGGCCTTAAGGTCCGGCACCTGCAGCAGCGGATTGCTGATGGTTTCAACGTAGATCGCCTTGGTCGAGGAGCGCAGCTTGCCTTTCCAGGTGTCCGGGTTCTCGATGTCGATAAAATCAAACAAGATGCCGAAGGATGCCAAATATTTCGTCAGAAAATCGTGCGTACCGCCGTAAAGACATTCCTGGGCCAGGAGATGATCGCCGGCCGCAAGGAGCGACAACAGCGCCGTGGAAATAGCCGCCATGCCGCTGGCCGTGACGACGGCCCTCTCGGCGTTTTCCAAAGCCGCTAATTTTTTATGGAGAACCTGATGATTGGGCGTATTATTAAGGCGAATATACTTGATGTCGTGATACTCGGCAGCCTGAGCGTATTCATACATGGCCGATTGAAAGATCGGCAGGTTGACGGCGCCCAAAACCCGCGGCGCCATCTCCCCGGCATGAATCAATTTGGTTTCGATGCGCTTATATGTTTTGTCCATTTCATGGCCTCCTCACGATTGCCAGGAGCGAGGGAAAAAGATTTTTTCATAAAGCGAAAGGGCGTAGCGGTCGGTCATGCCGGCGATGAAATCGCCGATGCGCATTTCAAGGGGATCGCCGGCCGGATAGCTTTTGATGTAATCCTCCGGATGCTTGAGGAGATAATCGTAGAGGTCGAGCAAAATTTTCCCGGTTTTACGCAATTCTTCGCGGGCGGAGTCGTTGAAATAGACCCGCTCGTAAAGAAAATCCCGGAGCTCAACCACGGCCTTCATGATCTCTTCGCTCATGGCGATCCGGTCCAGATTCGAGCGAAGGCTGGATTCGACGACATCGACGACCATTTTGTCGATCCTCGTGGCGTGCCACCGGCCTAAGATGCTGACGAGATGCCGCGGGATATCGCTTTCTTTGATGATCCCGGCCCGCAGCGCGTCGTCGATATCATGGTTGACATAGGCGATAACGTCGGAAATGCGCACGATCTGTCCTTCGAGCGTAACCGGCATGTCCTCTTTCTTCCTATCGAGAATTTTTCCGCGACCCTTGGAATGCCGGGAAATCCCGTCCCGGACTTCGAACGTCAGATTGAGTCCTTTCCCTTCATATTCGAGCTTATCCACGACCCGGAGGCTCTGCTCGTAGTGACTGAAGCCGCCGGGCAGCAGCTTGGCCAGCGTATCCTCGCCAGAATGGCCGAAGGGCGTATGGCCGAGGTCATGGCCGAGGGCGATGGCTTCAGTCAAGTCTTCGTTCAGCCGCAGCGCTTTGGCGATCGTCCGACCGATCTGCGAGACTTCGAGCGTATGGGTCAGCCTCGTCCGGTAGTGGTCGCCAAACGGCGCCAGGAAGACCTGGGTTTTATGCTTCAAACGGCGGAAGGACTTGGAGTGAAGGATGCGGTCCCGGTCTCTTTGAAAAGCCGTGCGCAAGGCATGGGGAGCCTCCTCCCTCATCCGGCCTCTGGAGTCCCGGCTCAAGCAGGCTTTGGGAGAGAGCGTCTGTGATTCGATCTCCTCTAGCTGCTCGCGGATGTTCGCCACTCATCACCTCGCGTCTTCATATATTAATGAAATCGGCGTGTCTTGTCATCATCTAAAAATCCGGTTGGGCGATAACTCTAAATTGGTAAACAGGAGTTTTTCTGATAAAATAAAAGTTGCTTTAACTCAAGCCAAAATCATGATGAATATGATTAAAGAGAACGTGAGACAAATCCTCCAGGAACTGCCGCCGGGCGTGGAGCTTGTAGCGGCGGCCAAGACCAAGACGGCCGCGGAAATCCTCGAGGCCGTGGAAGCCGGAATAAAAATCATCGGCGAAAATTACGTTCAGGAGGCGCAGGCGGCGATCGCCGTCGTCGGCCGGCGCGTGAAATGGCACTTCATCGGCCATCTTCAAACGAATAAAGTCAAAAAAGCGGTCGAAATATTCGATATGGTCGAGACTTTAGATTCGGCCGATCTGGCCAAGGAAATCGACAAGCGCTGCCGGACGATGGGCAAAGTCATGCCCGTCTTGATCGAAATCAACAGCGGCCAGGAAGAACAAAAATTCGGCGTGCGACCCGGAGACGCCGAGGCGTTAGTCCGGGAAATAGCGCCGCTCGAAAACATTAAAATCGAAGGATTGATGACCATGGGGCCGTTCGAGGGAAACCCAGAGGACGCCCGGCCCTATTTCAAAGAGACCAAGAGGCTGTTTGACCAAATGAGGGCGCTAAATATTCCCGGCATCAAGATGATATATCTCTCCATGGGCATGACCAATTCCTATCGAGTGGCCATCGAGGAAGGCGCCAACATGGTCCGCATCGGGACCAAGATCTTCGGCCCCCGCCCTTAAAAAATTCGGTAATAAACTAGCGGACGACTTTGAGAAATCTTATTAAATTAAAATTCACACTGTGAGGAGGGATTCGTGAAGTTTACCAAACGTTTTTACGTCATTCTCACTTTGGTCGCCGCGCTGGCGATAGTAGCTTTCGCGGCTGCGCAGACGAAGCCGGCGACCGGCAAGACGGCCCTTAAAAAGGTCGAGAATACTGACCCGGTATTGCGTCTAAAATGGTATGAGCAGCACCAAGCGATGAAGGCCCAAACGCCTTATAAAGATATGAAGTGGCGTTTCATCGGGCCGGAGATCATTGGAGGCCGCTGCACGGATATCGCCGTGCCCAAAGGCAGCCGGAACATCATTTACATCGCCTCTGCTGTCGGAGGACTGTGGAAAACGGAAAACACCGGGATTACCTGGGAATGTCTGACCGACGAACTGCCGACGCTCTCGTCCGGAGATATCGACATCTCCGAATCCGACCCGAATATCATCTACTACGGAACGGGCGAAGCCAATATCTTCCGTGCTTCGATCGCCGGGATTGGCATTTACAAATCCATTGACGCCGGCAAGACCTGGCAGCATGCGGGCCTGACCGGGACGCAGACCATCGGCCGGATCCGGATTCATCCCAAGAATCCCGACATCGTCTATGTCGCGGCCTCTGGCCACGAGTGGACGTATAATCCCGACCGGGGCGTTTACAAGACAACCGATGGCGGCAAGACCTGGCAGAAAGTCCTCTATATCAACGAGCAGATCGGCGCCATTGACCTCATTATGGACCATGCGAATCCGGAAGTCCTGATCGCTTCGATGTGGAACCGCATCCGGCAGCGGTGGAGCGATCCGGTGCCCGGAGGCGAAGGGCTGTTCAAAACGACGGACGGCGGCAAGACCTGGAAGCCCCTGTCCAACGGCTTGCCCTCCGAGAAGAGCAAGATCAGTCGAATCGGTCTCGATATGTGTTTGACCAAGCCCAATATCGTTTATGCCTATGTGGACAACCATACGGCGCTCCGCATACCGAAAGAAGGAGAGCGGGATTCCTACGGCCGTCTGAGAACTTATTCTGACATTGTCGGCGCCGAGGTTTACCGCTCCGACGACCAGGGAGAGACCTGGACTAAAGTCAGCCCCTCGGACCGGACAATGGAGCGCTTCGGCGGAACTTACGGCTGGGTGTTCGGCCAGATCCGGGTCGATCCCAACGATGAAAACACCGTTTATATCATGGGGCTGGGGCTGTACAAATCCACAGACGGCGCCAAGTCCTTTAAGCAGATCAATTATGAGAATCTGCACGGCGACCACCACGGCCTGCGGATCGATCCCAACGATTCCAATTACCTCATCGACGTCAACGACGGCGGAGCTAACGTCTCTTACGACGGAGGCAAATCCTGGAGGGATTTCCACAGGGGCATCCCGTCCATTCAGTTCTACAACGTCACCTATGATATGCAGAAACCGTTTACAGTTTACGGATCGGTTCAGGACTGGGGCACGTACCGCGGAATCGGTGTCGCTCCTCCCCAATCTCAGACCGGCCGGCGGAGACGAGGACAGGACGAAGGGGTGCGCTGGGAAATGGCGCCGGGCGGAGAAGGCACGATTATCGCCGTTGATCCGGTCAATCCCAATATCGAATACGCCTCGACATATTATGGACGCGTCCAGCGCTCGGAATACAAAAACGGAACCTGGGAGAGCAAGGATATCTATCCCAAGCCCGGCCCCGGAGAGCCCGAATACCGCGGACAATGGCTGGCTGCGACCGTCATTTCGCCCCACAATCCCAATATCCTCTATCACGGCTTCCAGTTTTTGTTCCGCTCATTGGACAGGGGCGAGACCTGGGAAAAATTAAGCCCCGACCTGACTTATAATGATCCACAGAAACAGGGCAAGCTGCCGTACGCAATTCAGTACGCCACGCTGACGGCTATCGCCGAATCGCCTTTCAAGTTCGGCCTGATCTATAGTGGAAGCGACGACGGCCGCGTCTTCGTAACGAAAAACGGCGGCGAAACCTGGACCGAGATCACGGCCGGGCTACCTTACAATAAACATGTCTGGACGATTGTCGCTTCGAAATACGATCCGGCGACGGTCTATGTCGCCCTAATCGGCCGCGAGGACGACGATTTCGCTCCCTATATTTATAAATCGATCGATTATGGCAAGACCTGGCAAAGCATCGCGGCCAACCTGCCGGGCGGGCCGACCAACGTCATTCGCGAAGACCCAAAAAAGAAAGACGTGCTCTACTGCGGCACGGACACCGGCGTCTTTGTGACGACAGACGGCGCTAAGACCTGGAACTATCTGGGCAGTGGCCTGCCGAATGCGGCTGTTTGGGATCTTCAGATTCATCCGCGGGACAATATGATCGTCGCCGCCACCAACGGCCGCGGCATGTGGGTCATCGACGACGCGGCGCCGGTGCAAAAATAGGGCTAATTTTTTTCATTTCTTAGAGAAGCGCAATAGAATATCCTCATGAATCTCGAGGTCTTCCCTTGAATAAAGCACAAACCGGATTCTCTTTAATGACTCAAGCGAGGGCGCTACATCGATGATTGCGCGAAAGCCGACCTCGGCCGCTTCCTCGACCGGATAGCCGAAGATGCCCGTTGAAATCGCGGGAAAGGCGATCGAATCGATTTTGTGCTGCTCGGCCAGCCGAAGAGCGTTCTTATAGCAATTCGCTAGAATTTTTGCTTCCGGCTTATTGACGCCGTAGACCGGCCCTAAGCAGTGAATGACGTAGCGGTTCGGAAGATTGTGGCCTCCCGTAATGACGGCCTGCCCGGGCTTGATCGGCGCCAGCGGCCGGCATTCCTCTTCAAGCCCCGGCCCGGCGGCCCTGTGAATCGCGCCGGCGACGCCTCCTCCGCTACGGAGTTGGGCATTGGCCGCGTTGACGACAGCCTTGATTCCCTGCTGCCCCGCGATATCGCCCTGAACACATTCGATGACAACATTACCGACTTTAATTTCCATGCCTTCCTCATCTATTTATAATGTCTAAAAATTCTTTCTTTATCTTCATTCTCCTGATCTCCTTTATAAAAAAGTTCGATCAATTCAATTTTATCTTCCTCCTCGAAAAAAGAATAGATCAATCTTAGACCCGACGGAAGGAAAAATCGAGAAAAGGTCCTTGAAATTCAGACGAATTCTTTTCATCCCGCATCGTTCTTTTCGAGTTGGGGCGGAACGGCCCAACGATTACAAAATGGGAATACGCTGATTACCGAAACAAGCCAAGGAAAGGTGTTTTAGATCACGAAGGATAGAGACATCGTTTGGGAGTTCATCAATCCTGATGAGGGGGAAAACGGGAAGAGGGCGACCATATACTGCATGACGAGGATCGAGAATCCTCATCTAGAATCCATTCTGGTGGAGAACGTGGAGGAGGATTGGCAATAATGATTCCATTTTCCATTCATTCGCGCCAAGCCTCTCCTTATTGACATCGATCTGCGGCCGGCGATATAGTAGGCCAGGTTGGGCGGTTTCAATTCCGAGCTTAAAAGGATAGAAGGTCACGAAGCATGTAAAAGGAAATCCCTAATCGTCATATCCTTATCATTTCGTGCCGAGGTGCCGCATGAAAAAAATCAGGTTTCTTTTATTGGTCGTGTTTCTCATTCCGGTGATTATCCTCCCGCAGGACAAAAAGAAGGACAAAGGAATATTCGTAGAGCCTAAAAACCCCTTCTTGGAGGAAATCATAAAAGCCACCGCAGAGTTCGGTAAAACAAAGACGACGCCCGAGAAGGCATTTGTTGTCGATCTCAATGCCTTCGATGCGCCAAAAAGCCTGGACGACTTCACAAAAGTATGGCACAATCCGCCGACATCGCAGGGCAACACGAACACCTGCTGGTGCTTTTCGACAGTCTCCTTCTTTGAATCGGAAGTTTACCGTCTTTACGGAAAGAAAGTCCGCATTTCGGAAGCTTACACGGTTTACTGCGAGTACATCGAACGCGCCAAAAGGTTCGTTCGCGAAAGAGGTCATTCGGCTGTCGCCGAAGGCTCCGAAGCCAATGCGGTCACCCGGGATTGGAAGCTTTACGGCTGCCTGCCGTGGGAGGCCTATCCCGGATTAAAGCCAGACCAGAAATTCCACGATCACTCCAAACTGATCGAAGAAATCAGTTCCTATCTCGATCATCTCAAGAGCGCCAACGCCTGGGACGAAGACGAAGCGGTCAAAACGGTCAAATCTATCCTGAACTATTATTTGGGTGTGCCACCGGAAAAATTCGCTGTCGAAGGAAAAGAATACACGCCGAAAGACTACTTGAAAGATTACCTGAAGATCAACCCCGATGATTATGTCGATGTCCTGTCCTACATGCAGCAGCCCTTCGGTCAGCAAGTGGAATACGAGGTGCCGGACAATTGGTGGCACAGCAAGGACTATTACAACGTATCTCTGGAGACATTCATGAAGATCTTGAAAAATGCCGTGCGCAAGGGTTATTCGGTGAGCCTCGGCGGGGATGTCTCCGAGCCGGGTAAAAATTCCGATAAAAAAGTCTTCATGATTCCTACTTTCGACATTCCCTCCGACTACATCGATGACAACGCCAGACAATTTCGGTTCGGCAACGGAACGACGACTGACGATCACGGGATTCATCTCATCGGTTACAAAGAGGCGAACGGCAAGGATTGGTATGTGATTAAGGATTCCGGGTCGAGCTCGTTCAACAAAGACCCGCGAGGATATTATTTTTTGACGGAAGACTACGTGAAACTGAAGATGATGGATTTCATGGTCCATAAAGACGCCGTCAAAGGATTCATCGAGGTGAAATGAAAAAGGACTGACGCGCCTGGCCGAACTCGAAACAGAGACACAGAGATTAGGAATCCGATCTAAGCGGACGTCGACTCATGGCTTCGCTTAAAGCCAAAATTATCCGAATATTCGGATAGATATTCTAACATTAAAACTACAGTTTCGCCTTAAGATTGGCTATGGCTTTCGCAATCTCCGTCTGTTGCTCTTCAATAATGGCGATTAATTCTTCCGGTGTCCGCGTGTCCTCTTGCGTTTTTCTATTCGGATTGACGGCTTTGACGTCGTAATTCTTAGCTTCGATCTCTTCTATCGGCACGCTCCACGATCTCTCGCTCTCCCCTCTCTCCGACAGCAGTCTGAAAAATTCCCCAAACCTCTCTATTTCGAGCGGCTGTTTCTTCATGATATTCAAATCGGATAGGTCGTAATACCAGATCTCTTTTGTCGGTTCCCCCTTTGCAAAGAATAAAAGGTTGGTTTTACTCGCCGCTCCGGCATTCAAAAAAACCTTAGGCGGCAGGCTGACGATGCACCACAGATTGCACTCATTAAGGAGCTTCCGCTTTGTCTGGACGAAGGCGTTTTCATTCGTTCGGAATAACACGCCCTCATCCATGACGATTCCGCACCGCCCGCCCGGCTTCAGGCTATCCATCACGTGCTGCAGGAAAAGCACTTGGGTCGCCGACGTTTTATAGGCGAAATGCGTCCGGGCGTCCTTCCCCTCCTTCCCCCCGAAAGGAGGATTGGTCAGGACGACGTCAAAAAGTGGCGGCGAGCCCGCGAACAAACCGCCGTAAACTTCATGCCCCGTCAGTGTGTTTCCATGCCAGATGTGGGGGTCATCAATGCCGTGAAGCGCGAGATTCGCCAGCGCGATGGGATAAACAAGATTCTCTTTTTCCCTTCCATAAAAAGTCCGCGTCTTTAGGACCTCGATATCATCGCCGGTTTTAACCTTTTGCTCCATATGCTGGAACGCTTGGGCTAAGAATCCCCCAGTCCCGCAGCAAGGGTCATAAACGGTCTCGCCGATCGCCGGATCGATCGTCTTCACCATCACCCGGATCACTTCTCTCGGCGTGAAGAACTGCCCGCCGTCATTATTCTTTTCTCCCATTTTAAGGAGCAGCCCTTCGTACACCTGGGAGAGCGTGAACATATGAGTTTCATCAACCTGGCGTATCGAAAGTTCGTCTATCTTATCCAGAATATCCAGCAGGTTGCGCTCGGTGTCGATTCCAGTTTTTTCGACCGACGAAAAGACTTCACTGATAACTTTCTGCCTGGATGTCGTTCCCGGCTTATCCTTCAATTTCCGAAGCGTCGGCAATAGATCGCCGTTCACGAAATTCATGAATCCGCCGAGCGTGCCCATTTGGAGCTCGATCCGCTTTCTCCCATCTGGCGACGCCCAATCCCGCCATCGATAAGGGAATTTCAGCGTCGGCTCAAATCGCGCTCCTACTGCTTTCGCCTCCTCGAGTTCTTTTGCTTCCTTCTCATCCAGAATTCGTAGGAAGAGCATCCACGTCAGCTCGGGGACATATTGCAGGGCTCCCGCTCGCCCCGACCTCCGCATGATGTCGCAGATGCCTTTGATATAAGAATTCAGTGATTGGGGGGATGTAAGACGGCGGTTATTTTTTGGCATTTATCTTCGCAGGAAAGGAATTTTTCTTTTCCTTCATAGTTCCTTCCCTTTCTCTATTATTTCCAAAATGAATTGGTCGCCGGCTCCTTTTCTCTTTTCAATTTCCTCCGGCGTGTAGACAATCGGCGAGACCGGAAGACCTCCTCTTACATCCCGAATCAGCCGCTTCACGGAGGCAAGTCTTTTAAAAAAACGCTCTTTTGTGGGAGCGATAATTAAAATATCGACATCGCTATGTCTTGAGGCTTTTCCCGCGGCATAAGATCCAAAAAGAATCACTTTTTGGGCTCGATATTTTCGTTTGAGCTGATCGCTGACTCTTCGCAGGCTTAGTGTAATCTGTTGCTTCAAATGGCCTTCCCTTAATTAAACATTTTTTACTTCAATCCGAGAGACAATTGAATCTCCTCTTTTTGCTGCCAGGAGTTCGCTAGCGGGCCAAGCTCCCGTTGCCAATTGATGAATTTCATAATTTCTTTTACTTATATTTAGTCTACTCATGAGCAGACTGCTCTAAAGTAGACTAATTATCAACTGCCGCTTAAAATATAATCTTGCCAACTCACAGTTTTGACGCCATGGTTTTCGGACTTTCTTTTGCCTTTCAAATCATCAATAACAATCGGCAACTTGCGCATAAGCGCTATAGTAATTGCTGCTGCTTCTCCGTCGTCTATTCCTATCTGGCTTCTAATTTTGAGATATTCATCTTCTTCATTTTTTTGGAATAGCGTTATTACATGAGGATATTTGGTAATAAACCTGTGTAAAGGCGAGTTGGGCATATTTACTTCTTGTGCGACTTTTTCTGGAATTAAGACAGCTCCTTTGGCTTTGCGCAATTTTCCGATTTTTCTATTTCGTTCAATGTTTATTAATGATGAGGCATCAAAAACATATCGAAATAATCCTTGCTGCAGGACCATTGTTATTTGCCCTTTTGTTCGACAATTTCCAACGCTCTTCTAATAGGAAGTCGGAGGCTATGTGCAAGTTTACTAAGAGAAATTAAGTTCATTTTATAAGCGTCAATAGAATTTTTTATATATCTCTTGCCTAGTTGTCTCTGCCAAGCCGGAATTTTGGGAGGTCTTAAATGTTTAGGTTTGCTCTCAATAAATGTGTCGGTAATACCTGAAACTATAAGGCTTAAATTTTCTAATCTATATCCTAATGCCTGAATACTTACTCCCCATTTTGAGGCCATTTGAGCCAGTTCTTTTTCTGTTGGCATGTTTGGATAATTTCTTTTTTTGAAATCTTCTATTACTCCTGTCTTAGGCAACAAAATTTCAACAGCAAATTGATTGGCTTTATATTCAATTCCTTTATAGGATTCATCATACTTTGAAGGAATGTAGCAAATAGAAGAACCGTCAGTATAAAGAATATGAGCTAATTCATGAGCCAAAGTAAAATTTTTTCTTCCCCTTGGTTCTTTAGCATTAAGCAAAATACAAGGTCCATATTCATTATGCCAGAATGAAAAACCAGAAAAAGATTCATCTAAAACAGGTAGTTCAAATATCCGCATCCCTTCTTCTTCCAATCGATCCCGTAGATCAAATAATGGTTTATCATTTGCATTGAAATTTTTTCTTAAGACTTTTGCGGCTTCATAAGGCGGTTCGCCTTTTAAAATTCCGGGCAACTTAATGTCCACTTTTTTATTTAAAAGCATATCAAATTCCAGATCATTTCTGCATAACTCATCAAATTTTGATAATATAATTCTTGTTTCTCTTGATAAGTCTCTTAAAGACAGTCCAGACTTTCCACGGAACTCAATATCTGTTGGCGGGGCAGGAGTCTCCCTTAAGAAATAATCAATCTCTCTAGCATAAAATCTAGCTAAATCTTCAAGTTGTTTTAGTTTCGGCCTTGATTTTTCTTGTTCCCAATTAATAATATCTTGAGAAGTTGCTCCAATCTCTACGGCCACTTCTTCTGGAGTAAATCGAAGCAGTTCCCTTGCTCTCTGAAGTTGAGATCCTATTATTATTCTTTCTTTAGATTCAAGATAATTCATCATAACTCACCTTTAAAGGCCTTATTTAGGATTGCTTGAGGAAAAATCTGCATAATTTCTTTCTGCTTTTCACAAGCAAATCGGACACCCTCTTCATCTTGAATCAATTCTCGAAGTTTTGCAACAATACGACGTTGCTCTTCTTGTGGTGCTATGGGAAACAATAAATCTGTCAAATCGGCGCGAGCTATCGCATTAAAGGTGCTCCCACTTCCTAAAGATGCAATCATTTTCTCAATATAAACTAAATACCAAAAAATAAACCAATTTATTGTTTGCTCTTTGCATCTTATAGCAGCCAGACCACGTCCTATGCAGCATTTCATATTACTCATATTTACAGGTCCAACTGGTGCCCGGACAGAAATTAAAATATCACCCTCTTTAGCTATTTTCATAGGCTGAGAACACCATAATCGCACGGTAGGATAATAATCCGTAAAATCTACTTTGCCTTGGAAAAATGGCAAGCCAATTTTTTCAGTGTTATATGATTCGCCGGGAGGAGATTGTCCCATAATTAGTTCACATATTTCTCCCAATTTCTTCCGCTCCCATTTTTTTGCTTCTTCGCTTTCGAAGACGGAACGTAGATAGGCGGATTGGAGGGAATTGGCGGCTCCGAGTTGTTTTTCGCAAGCGGCTTTGGCACGATCGATCTCTTGTATGAGTTCTTGGATTTTTGCAGCGATGCGGAGTTGTTCGGGAAGAGGGGGAATAGGAATATCCAAATCAAATAATTTTTCCTTTTGAACAGCGGCTTGACCAATCCATCTATTACAGATCTGTTCAAAAACGCGCTGATTCCATTGTAAATTTAGCCATTTTAAAAGAAAAACCGGATCTAAAATATCTGAACTTGGGCGTAACCTGGTTAAGTGATTACTATAAAGAAAGATTTGATCTCTTCCTTCAAATAATGCAGTTTTACCAACTAATTCGGCGCTATTTGTATTATTAAAAATAACGTCTCCATAATTAAGTTTATACTTTTTGATTTGTTCTTCAGACGCGGGGACTTTAATTATTGAGGAGAGATCCAATTGTCCATTCGTCGTAATATTATTCATTCTCAATTGGGCTGTTCCATCTTTAATATCTCTTTTTCCACAAGCAAAACCTGATAAAGCATCTTGAATAACATCTTTTATCTTCGCCCAGCGCCAGCCGTCGGGAAGGGGATATTTTTCAATCATCGGTTAATTCGATCCTCGTTTAAGTAATCTCATGATTATCATGCAGCAAACAAACGCCGTTTAGTTTCGATTATAATATCCTTCGGCTCGCCCAAAATCTTTAAAGCCTCTAGCCCGCCGGCTTTCACGACATCCGGAGATTGGAAGACATAAGGATTTTCCAGTTCATCAGTCCCGCCTTTTTCGAATTGCCCGGATAAAGCCAAAAGAGTCCTTCTCGCCTTTTCCGGCAGTCTCCCGAACCAGTCCTTATGCTTATATGCCAATGCGGTGACTCGGTCTTTTCTATTTTTAGGAGCGATGCCATAGCCGATTTCGGCCAAAACATCATAAAGATCGAAGTCCTTCTGATTCAAAAGCTCTCGCAGCAAGCGCAAGCCTTTGCCGTCCTCGGGAAGCTGGTCGATCAGGGCTTTGCGTTTCTGCGGATCGATCCAATAATCTCTGAGGACATCGATGGTCTTCGCTTCCTTCATCAGGCGGGAAGCGATCATCTGGCTGTATTCCTCGACCGAGACCATTCCCAGCTTGCCTTCGACTTGAGAGACGATGTATTTGCCGGCGGGGTTGATATGGACATCGAAGCCTTCGACCCTGATGATTCGCTCCTTGCTTTCTGTCGGAGGTTCTTTTCGTTCCCGAGACGGCGCCGACCGAACCTTAAAATCCTTTCCCAAAAGGCGTGTGGCGTTCGTGTAATCATAGACCCGGAACATGAGTTTATTTGTCGGGAGATGAATCCGCGAGCCGCGGCCCATCATCTGCTGAAAGGAGATCGGCGAGCGGACATATTTAAAAAAGACGACATTGCGGAGAATCGGAACATCCACGCCTGTCGTGATCAAATCCACGGTCGTGGCGACGAAAAAGCTCCGCTCCGAGCCCCGCAAATCGGCAATGAAATCACTGCCGCCCACGGCCGCCGTGCATTTAAAAGCATACGGATCGAGCCGCTTTTGATTCTTTTTAGCGCACCATTCGGCGTAGAGATTGTTCATTTCGGCGGCGACGGCATCGGCATGCGAGTCGCGGACGCAGAAGATGACGGTCTTTTGATGGGGACCGCTGGTTTCAAGAAACATGTCGAACAGGTCTTTGCACCAAGCGCGGACCCGGTCCGGCAGTTGGATGAGGTCTTCGAATGTAGTCGCTCCGTAATAATCATAAGCTTCTGAAATGGGTACAAGCTTACCCGTCCGGGCGTCCTTCAATTCTTTTTTCTCGAGGTCGTCGCGTGAAATTCCCGTCTCGTCCAGATTGGTTATTCGTTTGATGACCTCACAGGCGGGAAGGTAGCCGTCCTCGATTCCCTGGCCCATGTCGTATTCGTAAACGGGTTCGCCGAAATATTCTAAGTTGTTGGCTGTAATCTCTTCATCCTCGCGGCGCTCACCTGCCGAGCCGCCTTCAAACGAGCGGGGTGTCGCTGTGAGGCCGATTTGGACGGCCGTGACATTACGGCGCAGGACGATGCTCCATTTTCCCCAGGCGCTGCGGTGGCACTCGTCGATGATGATGTGGCTGAAATAATTTTCAGGATAATTTTTAAGAAAAAATTCAGCATCGCCGGATTCGTCGGCGACGTTGAGAGTCTGATAGGTAGCAATGAGAATCCTGGCGTTTTTTTGGGGATTATCGGATGTGACTTTTGCGGCGTCCGAGCCAAAGACATTTTGAAAAGCCCCCAATCCCTGGTTGCGAAGTTCATCGCGGTCGCAGAGGAAGAGCGCGCGGCGAAGCTGTCCAGCATCGGCGATTTTTTTCAGGAGGTGAACGGCGATAAATGTTTTTCCGGAACCGGTAGCCAGAAAGAGGAGCACCCGATTTCCGCCACGGGCGATTTTTTCCAAGGCCGCCCGAATGGCGGCGTCCTGATAATAGCGGCGGCTGGCTTCGCCTCCAAGATAAGGGACAAGGAGAGGCTTAGCTTGATCGCTTTCAAGGGAAAGTCCGAGATACTTTTCATATCGGCGCCGCAAATCCGAGGGATCAGGGAATTCCGTTAGAGCACAGGGCCGGGAGGTTCTCCCCGTTAAATGGTCATATTCGACGAAGAGGCGACCGTTTGAGGAATATACAAAGGGGACATTGTTCAAACGGGCGTATTTTTTGGCTTGTTCAAGTCCTCTATGAGGGAAGTCGCTTTCTTTCTTGGCTTCGATAAGGGCTACGGCGACAGGCTGGACGGAGGGATTGATTCTTATGCGAAGAAGATAATCGATCCGACCTTTTTCGCGGCGGCGCGGCTTTCCCTCGACGACATCGATCCCTCGATCCGTCTCTTCGCGGCGGATGAGGTCTTCGGTCCAGCCCCGATCATGGAGCGCCGGATCAATGAGTTTCGCCCTCGTATCCGCTTCGCTCAGGGACATGCACTTTCCACCGCTTTATCTCGGGTTCTTCAAATAGACGGTTATTTTCTTAACAAAAAACTTCGCGTTTTCTAATATTTTTTCGGCTTCCTCTTTTGTCAGCACAAAAGTGAATTCATAATCGCTGATTTGTCTTTTTGTGAAAGCCCTGTTTAATTCTTTGCCCATATCTTTTGAGAAAATCCCGGTCTTAATGAAATGCTCTCCGAAAGCCGAGATCACGCCCTTGTGGGATGAAAAAGACAAGCCCTTTTTTAGAAGCATGGCTTGAGCAGCAAAATACATCGCATAATAAGATCGTGAGATGGATGACTCAAAATCTTCAGCTTTGAGTAATAAGGTGGAGCTTTTAAGATATTTATCCGCTCTTTGCAGGAGAGCCTCGATTTCTTTCAAGCGGGAATTCCCTCGCGTCTGATGTTTAAAAGCAATGGGCTGTCGGTTTTGAGGTATTTTCTCTCCGAAACAGGATATACAGAAATGAGCACGCCATATTTCAAATTGATGTTCGAAACTATATCAATAATCCTGTCGATCTCTTTTCCGGGCACAATCTTTCCTTCTAAAACAAGCAGGATGTCTATATCTGACTCGGATGTTGCTTGTCCGCGAGCCCAGGATCCATAAAGAATGATTTTTTTTAAGCTTCGTCCGTAGACTTTGATTATTTCTTGTTTGAATTCTCTAAGAATCCTCTTGACAGCCATTGCTCCCCTTTAATCCATTATAAAAAAAGAAGTTACGGACAAAACGAATTTTATCAGCTTGGCAAATTGAAGTCAATCGAAATCTCCGCCGCCAGGGCCTTCGCCCGCATCGCCCTCGCCGCCTTTGCCCTTCTCTCGTTCGCTGTCCTCCATGGTCTGGTCGATATCCTGCTCGAAATCTTCGCCCGTGTCCTCGCCCATTTCCTTTCCCATTTTTTTCATCCAGCGGGCGACGCTTTTGGGATCGTTTTCATCCAGCCCGGCCAGGTTTGACGGATCGGCCAGGTTTTCAATGCGGCTTTCCTCAGAGCGGAAAATGGCGACGCGCGACACCAGCTTTTCCATATTTGCGCTCCCGCACTTCTTGCACTTCGGCTCGAGCGCGGCGTTCACCGACAGGGTGATGAAGGTGGATTTTTTCCCACAGTCCTTGCAGCGATATTCATAGATAGGCATGGCGAAACTCCCGCACCATTCAGGGACACGTATCGTTGATATGCCCCCGAACTATTCATAATTTGATGACACATACCGAATTCAGAAATTCTTGTACATCTCACCAAATTATTAAATCAAAACATCATCCTGCCAGCCGAGCTTGATGAGCTCGATCTGGCTCGGGTCGCTTTTTCCGAGCTTATGCCGCGTGTCGGCCAGCATGATATGATGGGCCGAAGTCTCGAGCGGCCGGTCTTCGCCGAATTCCTTAAGCCGCTTGGCCTGCAGGATCCGGTATCCGGCGGAATCCACGGCCACGACGTCCTGCCCGACGATCAGACCTTTATAGGGCCACAGGTATTTCTCGCTGAAGCCGCGCGGCCCGATGTTGTGGAAGAGCGGCGTGAGCATGACCAGGATGTTGAGCCTGGTTCTGTCTTTGACGTGCGGCAGCGACCAGATCGTGGCCAGGTCGGCGCAGGCGTCGGCGTGATAATCGGATGGCTTGGGGACGAATTGTATGTAATTTTTAATGCAGCTTCCCATGCCCGCCCAGTAATGAATCCGGGCCGGCCGGGCGTTGATCAGGACTGTCGCGTCCTTGAAGATCGGATTCTTGAGGACTCCCCGGTCGTCGATGCTCGTCCGCTCCTCGGGCACGCCGGCGTCCATGATCCGCCGCTTGATGGCCTGCTCTACTTCTTTACCCGTCGGGAGATAATTCCACATGTTGGTTTTAATCCCGACCGTGTCTGTGGGCCTGACGATTTTCTTCCAGGCTGCAACCGGCTCTTTCTCGCCGAGAAGGGTCGTCACCGCGTCGTCCAGCATTTTCTGGATGATTTCGGCGTTGAATTTTTTATCGGCGCCTATGGCGTTTTGATCCCGGACCAGCACGACACGGGAACTTCTTGTCAGGGATGTGATTTTCGCTGTGCGGGAGGGCGGATCGGACACCGGCACGAGCTTGCTGCCGGTGCAGCAGCAGCCGATCGCGGTCGCGACCGGCGTGATCGCCGCGGCTCTCAGGAAATCGCGACGGGTAATAATTTTTTTGGCCATTTTACTCCGTTCCTTTATTTAATTTTCTTCTCGACCTTCGTCAATATTTCCTTGGCCGCCGCACGCGTCGGAGCGCTAAAAACGACCGCTACGAGGTCGTTCCAAGCACCAGCGGCCGTCCATTTCTTGTCTTCGGTTTGAACGAGGCCGGGTTCTTTGGCGTCGGGCATATAGACTTTCAGGAAATTTTTATATGCTTCGGTCGCTTTATTCGCCGCGGAATATTTGACAATCAAAAGAGCGCTCTTCCGGCCCTTCTCCCCCGCTTTCGAAAGAACGACCTCCGTGGTCTCGTCCAGGCGCAAAATATTTTCATCGCTGACAAAGAAATGATAATTCAAAATGAGATGATTGTGAAAATAACGGACGGCCTTCGCGTCGGCATATTCCGCGGGCAGTAAATTGAGCAGCGCGGGTTTCGGGCCGTTGCGGCCGATGGCTGCCGCGATCTGTTTCCCGAGCGCCGCGAGGGCGTTTTTTGTTTCGGCCGTTTCGGCCTCGGCATAGAGGGAAACAAAATAGCGGTCTCGCCAAAAAGAAAGCAGCCCACCATTATATGTGCTCTCCTGCCCGATATTTATATCTTCGCCGTCCAAATCATGGGTAAAGACGCCGAACGCATCGGCCGGCGTGCCCATATCGAAGAAATCGGCGATGATGTCGGCCTTGCCGTCTTTTCTATAGCGGCGGGCGAGCAGTTGTTTGAAATTGTAAGACCGGTAGACTTCGCCCGCGCCGTCGATGTAACTGAAAATCGTTTGCTGGTCGTAGAGATGATCCTCCGGCTCAGCTTTCCATCCCTGGATTTCCTTGGGAAGGAATGAACTCAAATCGCTCCCGTCCTTGTTTTGTCTCACGTTCATGAATGCAGGCCTCCCTTCTTCAAAAGCGCCGAGAATCAAAAAAAGTCCAATCCAGGCCGTTTTTTTCATCATCCTAGAATTCTATCAAATCTCAATTCGCGGAAACAAGGGGCTTTGGCACGGCTGGACTGCCTATCATTTTTTTATGAGTTGGGCGGCGACATGCTTTCGCAGGAATTGGACGGCCTCGTCGGAGCGCCGAAACGTCGGAATACCGGCTTTATCGAGCTCGTCAACCATAGGATCGTATTCCAGCCCGGCGTCGACGTTGACCACAAACGGCTTTTCGGTTGAGCGGAAGATCTCGATGAGGCGTGACGACGTGCTCTCGGGATGGTAAATGCTTTCGGCGTATCCCTGACCCGGCGCCAAGGTCTGCAGGGCCTGCGTCATCGGCACCGGCGAGATCACGGCGCAATCGACGTCGTCATCTTCGAGAATCGCCCTGGCGCATTCCGCGAACACTTCGTCATCGGCGACCGGCGTCACGTCAAGCGGATTTTTAATATCCTGCAGCCGGTCGATGCCGAGCGGCGCCAGAATTCCGGCCAGGCGTTTTTGGGTCGCTTCGGACAGGGCTGCGAGTTCCAGTCGCTCTCCATTTTCCAGGCTATCCGACATGATGACGCATTCGAATCCCGCGTTGCTGATCAGCCCCACCCGGTTGCCGCGAACTTTTTTCCCGCCGAGATAGCTCAGGCCTTTGACGAAGTTTTCAAACTCGAAAATCGTCCCGGCGACGATCACCCCGGCTTCCTCGAGGACGGCCCGGCAAACGCCGTAATCCCCGGCCACCGACGCGGTATGGCTTGAGGTGGCCAGTCTTCCTTCGGCCGTCCGGCCGCTCTTGTAAACGATGACGGTTCGGCCTTCCTTTTTTAATATCTGCGCGGCGGCAGCGGCGAACAAATAGCCGTCCCCGGGCTTGAAGCCCTCGATATAAACCGCGAAAATTTTGATATCGCTTTCATCTTTTAAATAATTCAAGTAGTCGGAAACGCGGAGGTCGATCTGGTTGCCGAGAGAAATGCCGTAGAGCGGTTCAAGGCGCCGGAGCCTGCTCACGCGGGAAAGCATGAAGGCGCCGCTCTGGCTGATGTAGACCAGGTTTGAACGCTCGGCCTTGGGAAATTTCACTTTGTATTCCGGGGTGAACGTCGTATCATAGCGCCCCGGCTTGGAATAGACGCCGAGGCAGTTCCCTCCGTTGACGACGGGTGTGAGTTTTCCCTGCGCCCGGCTTGCGGTGATCAGGTTGACGATCCGCTCTTCGAGCCCTTGAGTCCCCTGCTTCTCGCCTATCCCGGCGGCGACGATGATGACCGAACGCGCTTTTCCGCGGCTGATCAGCTCAGCCATCACTTCGTAGCTCTGCTCAGCGGCGAGCGTCAGAACGAAGAGATCCACGGTTTCGGGCAGCGAGGCGATATCCGGAACGCACCGGCAGCCCTCGATCTGCTGAAGTCCGGGTTTGACGACATAGACTCTTTCGCGCGGAAATTCCTGCCTCAAAATATTATTGAGGATGACATGGCCGAGGTTCATCCGCTCGGATACGCCGATGACGGCGATGGACTCGGGATGGAGGACATGCTTGATGCCGGCGAACGGCCGGCCTTCGACATCGACGTGCCGCCGAGAAAACCGGCAAAGGCCGTCGAGCGGCACAAGCTTTCCGGCGCGTACGACAAAGGGATTGACTTCGGCCTCCTCGATGACATAGCGGCCGTTGGATTCAAAAGGAGAATAATGCGCGGCCAGCTCGCAGAAATGAAAATAAGAATCCCGGAGCTCCGCTCCCGGAAGGACGGGACGTTTCCCGCGGAACGGCTTGACCAATTTATCATAAACCGCGAGCGGCTCCAGGTGACGGAGGACGTTTTTTTTCTGAAGGAAATGCGGCGACGCCATCGAGACGGCCTTCCCTTGTTGGATCCGCTCGTTGAGAAATTCGACCTCGACGCCGCCCGCGCCCAGCGTCACCATGGGGCCGAACTCCCGGGAATTGTGGATGCCGACGAGAAGCTCAGCGCCGAAGCCGAATCTGTCATAGTCAATTTTTTCGCAGATGAGCACTCCGCGGATGTCATTTTGAATATCGACCAGCGAAGGCGTCTTTGGCGAGCCTGAATTTTTTAGCTTCCTCGCCCAGATCAAGTATCGCCGGGGCACCGACGACAGCATTGTCTTCATACCCGCATGGAGGGCCGCAGGGCTATTCTTGACGAACATCACTCCGCCGACATCGGTCTTATGCTGAATGAGCGGGGCGATGATTTTCAAAACCAGCTCGGCCGATTTAAAACCGGCCAGGTCTTTCCTTTCGATTTTCGCGCCTTTGGGAACGAATTTGAATTCCGGCGTCCGGATGCCCGCGAACTCGAGCATCTCATAGACTTCATGCTCAAACAGAAACGCCCGGCCGTCCTTCTCCGCACGCTCGAATATTTTGTCGATCGCTCTAAAATCTATCGTCATGCGTCACTCCCCAATTTAAGAACCTGATCGGGAGCAAAGCCGTTTTTGTTTCTCACCTTTTTTATCCGGCGGCGCGGCGCCCCAGCTCAAACGCCTTGAGATTCGCCTCGAGGACTCTTTCGCCGCGCGGCGCGAACAGCACGCGGATAAATTCGACGAGGCTGTCCGCCTTGACGATGAGGAATGCGGCGGCCGCGCCCAGCATGACCGTGTTCTGGGCCCGGCTCGAGCCCGCCTCTTTGGCCAGGTTCTCGGAATCGACGACGATGCTTCCCCGGATCTCCCGGATTTTCTCCAGCAATTTTTCTTTGTCCGGATAATCGGGAATGTTGACGTACGTCGTGCTGCTGGCGACGATCCGGCCGTCGGGCCGGAGATAGTCGATATAGCGGAGGGCTTCCAGCGGCTCAACGCTCAGGATCATGTCCGCCTCGCCCCGGGGAATCAAATCGCTAAAGATGCGGTCCTTGGAAAGCCTAAGGTGCGACTGCACGGCGCCGCCGCGCTGGGCCATGCCGTGGACTTCGGCCTGCTTGATTTGAAAGCCTTCTTTGAGGGCGGCGTTGTCGATGATGAAGGCGATGGACAGAATCCCCTGTCCGCCGACGCCCGCCAGAATGACGTCCTGTCTGCGGTTCGCGATCATGGCGCCTCTCCTATGCTTTCTTGTTTTTCTTGCGGGCTTCTTCAAGACACTCCCGGACCGCCACGATCACGGAAATGCCGGCATGACTGATTTCTTCCTTAAAAATCCGCGCGTTCTTTTCGAGGTATTTGGGCAAGGGAGTGATCACTCGGATATGCTCTTTGGGGACGCCCACGCCTTCGATGATCTTTAAAAGCCGCTCGCCCGTGGCGAAGCTCGGCTGGCCTCCGGTCATGGCCACCGTGCAGTTATCGAGGATGACGGCCGTCATATTCGTGTTGAAGGCTGCGGCGCTGAGAAGGGGCGTGATGCCCGAATGGCCGAAGGTCGAATCGCCGATGACGGCTACGGCGGGATAGACGCCGACTTCGGCCGCGCCCTTGGCCATGCCGACGCTCGCGCCCATGCAGACGCAGGTATTGACGGCGTTGTGGGGCGGAAAATAACCCAGCGTATAGCAGCCGATATCGCTGAAGACATTGGCCTTGTCGTAGCCTTCGAGGCCTTTTTTCAGGGCGTTAAACGTATCCGCGTGCGGACACCCCGTGCAAAGCTGGGGCGGACGGCCGGCCAGTCTGAAATCTCCGAGTGAACGGCGCTCGAGCGCCTTCAAGCCCAGGGCCTGGCGGACGATTTCCGGGGAAAGCTCGCCCGACTGTGGTAGATGGCCGCTCGTCCGGCCGATCACTTTTTTGCCCTGAATCCCAAAAAGCCCGTTGAGGCTTTTCTCGATCAGCGGATAGCCTTCCTCGGCGACGAGGACGGTCTCCACATGTTCAACAAGCCGGGCGACAAGGTCCCGGGGAATGGGATAAGTCGATATTTTGAGCAGGGAGGGCTTTTTCGCACCCGCCGCGAAATTCTCTAAAACATAATTAGAGGCGATGCCGGAGGCGATAACCCCAAAAGACCGGTCGTCAGGATTGAGCTCGAGTTTGTTCGACGGCGAGGCGGCGGCGATTTTGACTAGCTCCGTCTGCATCTCCAGGATTTTTCGGAACTGGACGCGGGCGTTGACCGGGAGAAGAGTCCAGCGCTCGCGGGCGCCATAATGCAAATCATTCTGCGGTCTGGCCTCGCGGGGCTCGACGCCCGAGCGGCTGTGCGAGAGCCGCGTCACCAGACGGACCATCACGGGAAGAGACACCCGCTCGGAGATATCAAAGGCTTCCCGCGTCATGTCGTAAGCTTCCTGATGGTCGGCGGGCTCAAGACAGAGAATCTGGGCAAACTGGGCGTAGAACCGGCTGTCCTGTTCGTTCTGCGAGCTGTGCATGCCCGGATCGTCGGCCGCGACCACGACAAAGCCTCCGTTGGCGCCGGTGAGCGACGAACTCATGAACGGATCGGCGGCGACGTTCAGCCCGACATGTTTCATCGAGACCATCGTCCGCTTTCCGGCGAAGGAGACACCGAGGGCTTCTTCATAGGCGGTTTTCTCATTCACCGACCAGGCGGCAATAAATTTTTTTCCGGCAGCCGACGCCCTGACAAGATATTCCATGATCTCCGACGCGGGCGTTCCGGGATAAGAATAGGCCGCGGTCACACCGGCGTGGATCGCGGCGAGCGCCACAGCTTCATCGCCGAGCAGTATTTCTTTTTTCACAGGAGGTTCCTCTGACAAAAAGAGGATTTAGGATACAACCGCCTGGAAAAAGAGTCAAGTTAAAGACCCAACCCGTTTAATCCAATTATCCTTATAGAATCGATAAATTTATGTTGATAAGAATCTTTTTCTGCGCTAAGATGTCGTCGTCATCAAGCCTGAAGGCCATTTGAAAAGGAGGCTGGAATGATTAAGCTCTCGACAAAAGGGAGATACGGAACCCGACTCATGGTAAATCTCGCTCGCCATCATAAAAACAGCCGCGAGGCCATCATCTTGAAAAGTGTCGCCGAAGAAGAAGGTATCTCCATTCGGTATCTCGAACAAATCATCATTCCCCTGAAAATCAATAGGCTCGTCAAGAGCATCCGCGGCGCCGGAGGCGGCTACACTCTGGCCCGCAAACCTTCCGAAATCAAGCTCTGCGAGATCCTCCAGGCCCTGGAAGGATCGTGCAGCCTCGTCGAATGCATGGAGGACGAGACCTTCTGCGATAGGATCAAAACCTGCGGCACCTATGAAATCTGGAAAACGGCCTCCAACCTCCTAAGAGACTACTTCGACAACATTACGCTCCAAGACATCCTGATGATCTCCGAAAAGAAAGCGGCCGCCGCCAAGAAAAAGGCGAAATCGCAATAGCCGTCGAAGGTCCGGGATAGAATATCTTCACTGATGAAGGCGATCATCAGATTTTTCACCTCGGTCCGGCTGGCCATTGTGCTCTTGATCATCCTGGCGGCGGCCTCCGTCCTCGGCACGCTCATTCCCCAGGGACGGAGCTTTGAGGAATATGCGCTCCGCTTCGGAAGGCTTTCAGGCTTGTTCATCCGCCTCCAATTGACGCAGCTCTACCATTCCATCTGGTATCTCGCTCTGCTCGGCCTCCTCGCGCTGAACATCATTGTCTGCACGCTAACGCGACTTTCTCCGAAATTCCTTAAGACATTTCGGCCTCAGGTCGAAAGCGATCCCAAGGGCCTCCTGGCGCTCAAAATAAAAGACCGCTTCAAACAAACCGCTCCTCTGTCCGCAGTCAAGGCCGAGCTCGAAAAGACACTTGAGGCCGCGCATTACCGGCTCCGCGCGACAATCCATGACGCCAAAATCTATCTACTGGCCCGGAAGCGCATCTGGGGCATTTTCGGCTCTGATGTCGTTCACGTCGGGCTGCTCATTATTCTGGCCGGAGGCATCGTCAGCGGTCTCGGCAGTGTCCGCAGACAACTCGCTTTCAACGAAGGGCAAACCCTTGCCGTTCCCGGCGCCGGGTTCGAGCTCCGGCTCGACAAATTCGCCACGGAATATTATCCGGACGGCAGCGTCAGAGCCTGGAAAAGCACGCTTACCGTCCTCGAACAGAAAAAATCTTTCCTTACGAAAATCATCGCCGTCAATCATCCGCTGACTTATAAAGGCTTTTCCTTCTACCAGACAAGCTACGGCTGGAACTGGGACAGCCCGGCCGTCGAAATCTGGGCCAGGAAAAAAAGTGATCCCTCGCTCCTTAAAAAAATCAAACTCAAGGTCGGCGCGGGGGCGCCTCTCGACGACAAAGAGCAAACGGTGATCTCGGTCCCCCGTTTCATTCCGGATTTCGTCCTCGGCGAAGGCAACGAGCCCCAAACTCGTTCGCTCCAACCTAATAATCCGGCGGTCCTCGTCGAAGCCGCCCGGGGCACGGAAAAGATCTACTCCGGCTGGATCTTCGCCAACTATCCTGATTTCGCCCAAATGCATCGGGGCAAGGATACCGACTTGGCGTTCGAGCTGAAAAGCTATGAGGTCGGACAGTATTCGGTCATCGAAGCGGCCAAAGACCCCGGCGTGAATCTGATTTGGATCGGATGCGTCTTAGTAATGCTCGGCCTGGGCCTTGCTTTTTACTGGCCGACCTGGGAGATCAAAGTCGTTCTCGAGGAGGCGCAGGGCAAGACCGACGTGATCGCGGGCGGGATCGGACAGAAAAGCCGGGACCGCTTCGGCGCCGAGTTCGAAAAACTCATGGCCTCGCTAAGGAGATCGAAATGAACGAATCGACCCTGTTTCTTGTGGCCTTTATCCTTTATATTATATGTGCCTTATTCTACCTGACGTTCCTCTTTTCAAATAAACTCGGCGGCGCCAAGATCGGCTCGGCGCTGGCCATCGCAGGCCTGGTTATCCACACCCTGGCCCTCGTCCTTCGGACGATCGAGAGCGGCCACGCGCCATTCACCAACATGTACGAGTCGCTGTCCTTCCTTTCCTGGGCATCGGTCCTGGCCTTCATCATCATCGACAAGAAATTTAAGATTCCGAAAATCGGCCCCTATCTCATGCTCATCGTCATCGCGCTGGTGGCGCTCGCCTCATCGCCGCTTATGCCCAAAGACGTGGCACCCCTCGTTCCGGCGCTCCAAAGCTACTGGCTTTGGCTCCATGTTTCGGTGACGCTCCTGGGAGAAGCGTTCTTCGCCGTCGCCTTCATCACCAGCATCATGTATCTTGCGGCCAAAGACGTCGAGAAAAAGGAAAAGATGGACTCGGTGAGTTACCGCTCGGTGGCCGTCGGCTTCCCGCTCTTCACCCTGGGGGGACTTGTCTTCGGCATGGTCTGGGCCTATAAAGCCTGGGGAACGTACTGGAGCTGGGATCCGAAGGAAGTCTGGAGCCTCATTACCTGGCTCGTCTTCGCTCTCTACCTTCACACACGGGTCGTCATGGGCTGGAAGGGAAAAAGATCGGCGATCATCGCCATCATCGGCTTCCTGGCCGCCCTGTTCACTTATTTCGGCGTCAATTACCTGCTGGCCGGACTCCACAGCTATGCATAAAAAATCTGTGACAGATGGGTTGATATTAATTACTTATCTCCAGAATTGACAAGGCCAGGTTTCTGAAATAATATTCGCTGCTGAATGAAATAAAAGAGGAGGCGTGCATGAAGAAAGTTCTCATTCCCGCGGTTTTCATCATCGGCGGCATATTCGCTCTGGCCGCCGTGGGCCAGAATTTCACCTGCGTCGGCGCTCAAAAATGCCAGATCTGCCACAGGACCGAAAACCAGGGCCAGCAATACCCCATCTGGGAAAAAAGCAATCATTCAAAGTCATTTGCCGCGTTGAACACTCCCCAAGCCGCATCCGCCGCACAAGCTTTAGGTGTGAAAGAGCCGACGAATGATCCCCTGTGCCTGAAATGCCACGCCCCGCTCTTCGATAAAGCCCCCGATCTCAAGGCTGAAGGCGTCAGCTGCGAAGTTTGCCACGGCCCAGGAAGTGAGTACAAAAAGCTCTCGATCATGAAGAACAAGGACGAAGCGGTCAAGAATGGCCTCAAGCCCTACGCCAATGCGGACGCCGTCAAGGCGTGGTGTCTGACCTGCCACGAGAAAGCCCACGGCAAGAGCTTCGATTTCGCGGCGGCCTGGGACAAAATCAAGCACACGATTCCGGCCAAATAATCCGCTCTATAATTTTATTGAAAACAAGAAAAAATTTTTATCCTGCCGCTTTTCTTTGATAGGAGTCAACGATTCCTTTTAATTGGCGGGCGGCGGATTCGGGATCCGGGGCCGAGCAGATCGCGGAAACGACTGCGATTCCGTCCGCGCCGGCGGCCATGACTTGGGCGGCATTGGCGGCGTTGATGCCGCCGATGGCGATTAAGACGTGCCGGGAGCGCGACCGCAAAAGACGCAATCTTTCGCTGCCCCAAGGCTCTTTTGTGTCCGTTTTTGTCGGTGTCGGAAAAATCGGGCTGACACCGAGATAATCGACATCCAGGTTCTCGGCGGCCAGAGCTTCGTCCATGGTTTCGACAGTCAGGCCGATGATCGCATCCGGTCCTAAAATCTTCCGCGCCTCCGCGTAGGGCATATCGCTTTGGCCAAGATGAACGCCGTCCGCTCCGGCGGCCAGCGCGACATCCAGGCGATCGTTGATGATCAGAGGAATTCTACGAAGTCGCACCAGATGCGCCATTCTTCGGGCCAGATCAATATATTCTTTCGTCGAACAGGATTTTTCGCGCAGCTGGACCGCAGAAACGCCGCCGCACATTGCCACTCCCACGACTTCCTCCAGCGGCCGGCCCAGCGAAAGCGCCCGGTCCGTGACGAGATAAAGCCCGAAGCCGGGTCTTTTCTTCACACGATCTCCATCTTCAAACGGCCGGCGATATCCTTTTCCTGAAGCCGGTAAAGCACGTCGAGAAAATGCATTTGAAAACTGGCCGGGCCCGCCGACTGTTCGGCGGCCATTTCGCCGGCGATCCCCATGATGGCCATGGCGTGCGCCGCCGCTTGAAAAGCCGATGAGTTAACCGCGGTGAACGCTCCGGTCAAGGCCGAAGCCGTGCATCCCAGCCCCGTCACCCGGGGCATCATGGGATGTCCGTTGGAGACGCGGATAAGAGATTTTCCCGAGACAATGAGATCAACGGAACCGCTGACGCTGACGACGCTTCCGAACCGACGGGAAAGATTTTGCGCCGCGTCTAAAGCGGCTTCAGCGCCATGTTGGCTGTCCACACCCTTCGTGGCCTGTTCTGCGTAATAAAGCGCCCTGATCTCGGAGGCGTTGCCGCGGAGAACGGCGGGCCGAGCTTCCTTTAAGATCCGATGAGCTGTTTCCGTCCGCAGGCGCGTGGCGCCGGCGCCCACAGGGTCCAAGACGATCGGGATTCCTTTCTTCCCCGCTGCAGCTGCCGCTTTCAACATGGCTTCAATCCACGGAGAGCTGAGCGTGCCGATATTGATGACCAGAGCCGAGGCCAGGCCGGCCATCTCTTCCACTTCTTCGACGGCATGAGCCATGACCGGAGAAGCGCCGATGGCCAGCAGCGCGTTCGCGGTCGTGTTCATCACTACGTAATTGGTGATATTGTGAACAAGCGGCGCCGCGGCGCGGATGCGCTCCACGTCACGCCAAATTTCTTTTGCTGAAGACATCGCTGTTTTCTGACTCATGAGATTGCCGCGCCACAAGGCTGGCAATAACAATCAAAAAAATGGGCAGACATACGGAATGTGTGCCCGAGTTTTACAGAAATTTATTTCTTCTTTTCCTTCATCGGGCAGTCTTTGGCCATGGGGCAGCTTCCTTCGCCCTTGCCGGCTTTGACTCCATCGCCCGCTTTGCCCATCAGGCAGCACTTGCCCTCTTTCATCATGGCGGCGTGTTCCTGGATTTTCTTCACCGTCTCGGGATTCTTGGACGTCAGGGTGATGATCACACCGTCTTTGGTATTCTCGATCTTCTTATCCAGGTCCTTTAGCATCATCGGGCAGTTGGCCATATCGCAGCCGGCCTTTTCTCCGGGCTTCATCTCCATGTGTCGCATTCCGCCCATGTGCTTCGCCATGTCTTTGTTTTCCAGATATTTGTCCGGATTCTTGGCGAACTCCGTTTGGCAGCTTTCGCTACAAAAATAATAGGTCGTTCCCTTGTAGTCAGAGGTGAGTTTGGCGCCGGCCTTCTTCACCGACATGCCGCAGACCGGATCTTTCGCCGTATCTTCGGATTTTGTCTGGGCCAGGGCAGACAGAGCGAAGACGAACGCGACCGCCAACAGCACGGCCAGAATTTTTGACTGTCTATTCATGCCAACCTCCTTTTGGGGTCACCTTTTGGGGTCAGGTTTATGCATCTGACAAAAATCGATTTGTCAGATTCATAAACCTGACCCCCTCTTTATTCTACTGAAATGATAATATTAATCAAGTTAAACGGAGCCGGCGCGGAAGTCTCTTTCAAAGTATCCGCAATGGCCAGGAGTGCCGCCAACCGGCCGTCGACGCCGAGGTAAACGGGCGTCTTCCCTTCATGCGCCAAATCTTCGACTTTTGCGCTAAAGGTCTTCGTCTCGATTCCGCGGCTCTCCTAAATATCATGGCCAAATGCGCAGCATCGCCTTCATCACAGATTTCTCTGCGGTCGATCGTATCATCAACCACCTCAAGCTGACCTTTACGGCAGACAAGCCTCCGCCGCCTCGGATCGCTTCGGAGGAGCTTCTGATGGCCGCCGAGACCGACAGTGAATATTTTTCATTATTTTCTCTTTCTTAGCAAGGAGACATCTGTGTGATTTGCGGCTTATATGGCGCCGCGAGCGGCTTTGCGGACATATCCCCGCACCCCCAGATCTGTCCGTGACATCCCCTTTCGCTATGAGCTACCATCTTTCATGATCAGAGGGTAGCCAAATCGCTACGAAAACGCGCGTTCGGCCATCCTTGGCGAAAACCAAATACCCTAACTTAATTCTGCGCAATTCGGGGGACATCCCGAATGAGTTCCTCCCGCATCCATTCGCCCCATTCCTCTAACGGGTGGCCTCTAACAGTCAGAGCAAGCTACTCAAAGACGCCTTTATCGAAGAATAGTCGGCATGCTATTTTTTGCAATCGTCTTTTGGGGAGCCGCATTGGCGTGATCCGTGGCCACCATGTCCCATTCTTGCTTTTCCATGTCTTCCACACCCAAGTTCCTGGCATCCGCCTCCGCGACCCATCCCGGTTGAACAGCCCATGCCTGAGCATTTCTGGTCGAAGAATTTCTTCTGCGCATCCGTCAGAAGGTTGCGAATCTCATTCCGATGGGCAAGAGCTTTCTTCTGGATATCGGCGCTAGCCTTGGCCATCTCATCAATTTTGGCCTCGAGTTTTTTCTGGTCGGCACGCTCCACGACCAGCGCGCGAAATTCGAGCCGCTTCGTTTTCATATCGGTCTGGAGAGCGAGAATGGCTTTCTCGAAGTCGAGCTTAAGCTTCTGGATTTTCATTGTCTGCTCGGGTGTCAGGTCAGGAATTGCGCAGGCCTTCCCGCAACGCTCGGGGCCGGACTTCTGGGCCAGCAAAGGGAAAGCTAAGATGAGCCCCAGCCCGATCAAAACCGTTGCCTTTGACTTGAGTGTCCTCATTTCATATGCCTCCTTAATATAAATTGAAACAATCCTCGTTTCCTCTGAATTTTGGCCCTTTCCCCGGAGGACAGGCTTCCTCCTCAAGTCTCAAAGAATCGCGGAGAGGCTTTTTTCCTTGAGGACAGACATGGTCCTCAAACATGCGGAAAAATTTCTCCCGCTGCTCAGGGGTCAAGACTTCCTTTTCTTTAAAGAGATTCAGGACGGCCCTCTTCTGCATTTCCGCCTGAAGCCGGCTTATCTCCTCGATAAGTTTGTCGATCGAAGTCATATCCGGTGTTTCTTTTTTCATCTGCCCCACCAACGTCCTTCTTTTTACCTGTATTTGAGCTTGAATCTCTTTGATTTCGGCGTCATAAGAAGACCTGATATCTCTAAAACACTTCAATTGTTCATGGCTCAAAGAGAGTTGCCTTGGCATCAGGGGGGCCGATTCGACCGAGTTCGGAGAATGGAACTTGCTTTGCGGCTTCACCCAGCGGTTGTAAGCAAACGTCACCAGCGCGGAGATATTAACGATAAATAAAAGGATTAATCCGAAAGTCAGGATTTTATTTTTCATTTCTTCTCTTCTCTCTCTGGAATTTGATGGCTAAGATAAAAATCAGCCATAGAACCTTTGGGGAAGTCTTCAAAGTTTCTGAGATACGTGCCGATGAATAATTCATCAAAAGCGCTTTCTGTGAAATTTGCCGTGGGAGCGGCGCGGCCTTCGTTCTTTGAGATATTTCCCATCTCATATCCGGCTAGAATTCCGGCTAGAAGGAGGATGGTCGCGGCCGCAGGACGAAAAAAACACCGGGTTGTGAAGAGCGTATCCTTCATGCCGGTTCCATATTGATCGTACGCCTCAATCTTCTTCATCAGGTTTGAAGAAAAAGCAGGAGAAGGCTCAATCTTTTCCTTTTGAGCCAGGTTTTCCCAGCCCCGAGTGAAATTCTGAAGAAGGAGCGCACACTTTTCGCAGGATTCCAGATGTGTCTGGATATTTCCGAGCATCCCATCCGGAATATTCTTCTCGACGATCGCGATCAAGTTATTCGCGACGATTTTGCAGTCGGTTTTACCCATGAAAGCCATCTTCGCTCTTGGTTTCATATTATTTGACACGAGATTGGCGTCTTAGCTTGCGGCCCTCCTCAATTTTTTTGAAATGGAGGGCCAGACTTTTCTGGAGGTTGCTTTTCGCGCGATGAAGGCCGGCCTCCACAGATGACAGAGAGACGTCCAAGATCTTCGCAATCTCCTGATAGGAAAGGCCTTCATATTTGTTCAGGATAAACATGGTTTTTTGCTTTCCGGGAAGAGAGGTGACGGCCTTTTGGATGAGTGCTCTTGTTTCGTTCTCTCTGAGAGCGAACTCCGGGTCGTAGGCGCTTGATGACCAGAGGGCCTGCTGCCCTCTCTGGTTTTCATTCTCCAAAGCCCGACTGAGGCTGTCCAGCCAACGGAACCTCCTGTTGTCCCGGATAAAATTCAGACAGCGATTGACGGTGATCCGGTAAACCCAGGTCGAAACAAGGCACTGGTGGCGGAATTTTCTGGCCGACTTGTAAACCTGGAGGAAAACTTCCTGAGCCACATCCTCGGCATTCTGGCGATTGCCAAGGAAATTAAAGCAAGTGTTCAAGACCAGAGTTTGATAACGATCGATGAGCATTTTGAAAGCCAGATGGTCTTTTTCAGCGACTTTCTGGATCAATTCTTTATCGTCCATAGTACCGCTCGAGAGGTTTTTCTCGACTGACGTATAAGATTTCTTGACGAAATCGGGATATATTATACTTTAGACACGAACGCTCGAAATAACTTTTGCTCTTTTAAAGTCTATTGAGGGAAATTTTTTTCTGAATTTCAAGGCGACGTCGATGAGAATGATGAGGCCCAGGACATCAATAAAGGAATTTCCTGTTTGCTTAAATTTATGATATTTTAATATTGATGAAAAAAATACTCTCAGTCATTCGGAAAAAAGCGAAGATTTTCATCGGAGTTGTCGTTATCATCTCTATGATTTCAGGTGATGGATATGCCATCCTTCAAGGACAAGACAAAAACTCCGCCGAATTTTTTGACAAGATTGCTCAGACCATTTTCAAACCGATTTACCCTCTTCTCGCCCTTCAGATCAAGCAGGACTACGGAATAACCCGTGGAATCTGCATCGATGTCGGCGGAGGATCGGGCAACCTGGCCATTGAACTGGCCAAGATCACAGACCTTGAGGTCATCTCTTTAGACATCGATCCCAAGGCCACGGAAATCGCTCAGCGCTATATTGCAGCGAGCGGTCTGAGCGGTCGAGTCAAAGCGATAACCGCAGATGTCCAGAACATGCCGTTTGCGGACGATAGCGCCGACCTGATCGTGAGCCGCGCTTCCTACATGTTTTGGCCCGACAAGGTCAGGGCTTTCCGGGAAATTCTCCGCATCCTCAAGCCGGGAGGATCAGCCTTTGTCGGTAGCGGCTTCGGCAATCTGCTTCCGGAGGAAGCACGCAAGCATATTCAGGATGTTTTAGCCGAGAAAAATATCGGCCCACCCCCTGAGTCACTATTAAATTTCGAGGAGATGGCGAAAATTCTTCGTAAGGCAGGAATCTGGGATTTCCGTATCACTACGGACACAGGATGTCTTTGTGGACTCTGGGTGGATTTCAAAAAACCAGCACCGCGAAAGAAAAAACTATAATTTTAGAAATATCATTTCTTATCACAAACAAACATCATGTTAATCTTCGTTTTTTCCTTCTTAATTGATTTAGCATATTTCATTAATTGTCTTTCAATATCCAGAATAAATTTTTTGTCAGGCTCGTGCTCATACTCTCTTCTGCCTCTGGCATGAAGATCTGAAATCACAATCAACCCTCGGTTCTTGCACACTCTGGACATCTCTTTTATTAATTTATGGATATCTTTCATGTGGTGCATAGAATGATAAGAAAAAATAGCGTCAAAGTTCTCATCTTCAAACGGCGTCTTTTCAGCATTCATTCGCCTTGCCTGAAACGAGTCTTTAAACTTCTTGCCCTCGGCTTCTTTTCTGCTTTTATGAACCGCTCACGAGGACGAGTCGAGACCCATCACTTCAAATTCTCGTTTGGCCAGAAAAAAAGACATAGACCCGCAGTCTCCCATGCCCACATCCAGAATTCGAGCTTTTCTGAGCCCAGAAATCTTCAATAATTGTTCTCTGCCTTCCAAATCATCCATCTGTATCTTACGAATCCGTTCTTTCGATTTTGAAAAGATTTGCTCAGCGTCCTTGGCGGCTTTTTTCAAGACAGCCTTTATCTTCTCGGCCAGGCAACTCACGGGAGTAACCTTTCCTTTTTTATCGATACCTCCTGTCGCAAAGACATCCGGCTTGAATTTGAGGTTTTTAAGCAGAGCAGACATTCCTAAATAAACGGGAAGGCCTGAGCCACAGAGGCAATTCCATCTTTTCTGTTCGGCCCGAATAAAAATATCTCTCTTGTTTATCTTCAAAAGAGAGAAGGCGTGATTAAACGGAGCCGGCGCAGCCGCAGCGAGTTCGAGACTACGGACACCGAGCTTGCGGCCATGGCGGCCGAAGCGATCATCGGGTTGAGCAGAATGTGGAAAAAAGGATAAAGGGCGCCGGCCGCCACCGGAATGCCGATGATGTTGTAAACAAACGCCCAGAATAGGTTCTGCTTGATCGTCCGAATGGTTCTCCGGCTCAGCTCGATGGCCTTAGCCACGCCCAGGAGGTCGTCGGTGATCAGCGTAATATCCGAAGCTTCCAAAGCGACGTCGGTTCCCGATCCGATGGCAATGCCCACGTCGGCCTGGGCCAGTGCCGGAGCGTCGTTGATGCCGTCGCCGACCATGGCCACTTTTTCCCCGGCCTGTTGAAGTCTCCGGATTTCCTTAACTTTGTCTCCGGGCAAGAGCTCCGGAATCACCCTCTCAATCCCGGCCAGCCGGGCGATGGCTTCAGCCGTCCTCCGGTTGTCGCCGCTGAGCATGACCACTTCCAGGCCGAGTTTCTTCAACCGGGCAACAGCCTGCGCGGAAGTCTCTTTCAAAGTATCCGCAATGGCCAGGAGTGCCGCCAACCGGCCGTCGACGCCGAGGTAAACGGGCGTCTTCCCTTCATGCGCCAAATCTTCGACTTTTGCGCTAAAAGTCTTCGTCTCGATTCCGCGGCTCTCCAGGAGCTTTTTATTCCCCAGGAGGATTTTCTTTTTTTCGACCTCGGCTTCGATTCCCAGTCCTTCAAGAGCCCGGAAATTTTCAGCCGAGAAAAGCTCCAGGTTTTTCTCTTTCGCTTTTCTGATGATCGCCTCTCCCAAGGGATGCTCGGACATTTTTTCAGCGCTCGCCGCCAGTCGCAAAACCTCGTCTTTTGAAAAAGGCGCCACAGAGAAAAGATCGGTCATTTCCGGCTCGCCCTTGGTCAGTGTTCCTGTCTTGTCAAAGACGATGGTCGTGATCTTATGCGCCGTTTCCAGGCTTTCGCCGCTTTTGATCAGGATGCCGTTTTCTGCGCCCTTGCCGGTTCCGACCATGACCGCGGTCGGCGTGGCCAGCCCCAGTGCGCAGGGACAGGCGATGATCATCACGGCGACGAAATTCAAGAGCGCCAGCGTCGGCGCCGGCTTGGGGCCGAAGACAAACCAAAGAATAAACGTAATAATTGCGATGGCCATCACGATCGGAACAAAATAGCCGGCGATCACATCGGCCAGCCTCTGGATGGGCGCTTTGGAGCCCTGGGCTTCCTGGACGAGTCTTATGATTTGGGCCAATGCGGTGTTCTTGCCGACCTTTGTCGCCCGGAACTCGAAGCTTCCCGTCTTGTTCATAGTGGCACCGATGACTTCGGCGCCTTCCGCCTTCGTCACCGGCATGCTTTCGCCGGTGATCATGGACTCATCGACGGCGGATTTTCCTTTGGTCACAATCCCGTCCACGGGAATTTTTTCTCCGGGACGGACAATCACGGTGTCGCCCGCGGCCACGTCCTTGACCGGAATGTCGATCTCCCGGCCGTCGCGGATAATCCGGGCGGTCCTGGGCTGGAGTCCGATAAGCTTTTTGATCGCTTCCGAGGTCCGGCCCTTGGCCCGGGCTTCGAGCATCCGGCCGAATAAAATCAGGGTGATGATGACCGCCGACGTATCAAAATAAATCCCGGGCTGAACGCCGCCGGCCTCAAAGAAAGACGGGAAGACCACAGCTGCGGCGCTGTAGAAATAGGCGGCCGATGTCCCGACCGCGACGAGCGTATTCATGTCCGCCCGGCCGTGTTTGAGAGCCGCCCAGGCGCCTTTGTAAAAGCGGCCGCCGATCCAAAATTGGACGGGAGTGGCCAGGGCCCAAAGAAAAAAATAATTATTGAGGAAAGCCAAACCCCGGGGAAGCGCGTGCAGAATGCTTCCCGTGAGGATGGCGACGCTCGACGCCAAGCCGATCCAGAAATTTCTTTTAAGTTTTTTATAGTCCCGTTCCCGGGCGGTCCGCTCGAAATCCTCCCCGGCCTCACCCTCCGTCATAATGACCCCATACCCGGCCGCTTCGATGGCCGCCCGGATGTCCCCGGGTTTGATAATCCGCGGAGAAAAAAGCACTGTAGCCCGGGACGTGGCAAAATTGACATTGACTTTTTCGATTCCCTCCCTGCTCTTCAAGGCTTTTTCGATATTGGCCGCGCAGCCGGCGCAGTTCATGCCCGTCACGGGGAGATCCAATCGCTCCATCTTCTCTTCCGGCCTTTTTTCTTGATCTTTAGCCATAGCCATTCACCTTTTTATCCATGTTTCCGGAACTTGCCGAGGATGTCGATGATTTCTTCGACTTTCTTTGTCTTGTCATCGCGCGCGCGGGCCTCAAAAGCGTCTTTGACGCATGTTCGTAAATGGCGGTTGAGGATATTCTCCTCGACTTTTTTTACGGCGCCAACGACCGAGCTCAATTGGGTCAAGATATCTATGCAGTAGCGCCGGCCTTCAACCATTTTCCGGATGCCCTTGATCTGGCCTTCGATCTTTTTCAGGCGGGCCAGCTCGTCCTGATGCGAAGGATAATCCGCTTTCATTTTCGTCCTCCGTGCATAATATACTATACCCCCCTATAGTATGTCAAGGCTCGATCGAAATTAAAGCCCCTGTCAAGCCATTTAAAAACCTTACTGTAGCAGGTATCATCTTGCCATTTAAAAATCTTACTTTAGTGACGGCGCTTGAGCGGGCTTTTTTCCGAGGTTGATC